>Ga0172380_10000367_pt1 | contig 91377 bp, 85 predicted proteins | sample Leawe162metaG_FD_119747 | JGI IMG/M metagenome (GOLD analysis project Ga0172380, IMG submission 119747) | Leachate microbial communities from a municipal landfill in Southern Ontario, Canada - Leachate well 162 metaG | ecosystem: Engineered > Solid waste > Landfill > Unclassified | place... | reverse complement strand
GTTAATAAATAATGCAAGATAAGGGCATGTAGCTCAGCTGGTTAGGCGTCCCGATACATCGGGAAGGTCGGAAGTCCAGTTAATAAATAATGCAAGATAAGGGCATGTAGCTCAGCTGGTTAGAGCGCGTCTCTGATAAGGACGAGGTCGGAGGTTCGAGTCCTCCCATGCCCACCAGACACGCCAGGGTAGCTCAGTGGTAGAGCAGAGGCCTGAAAAGCCTTGTGTCGACAGTTCAATTCTGTCTCCTGGCACCATTATTACAATAAATGTCTTTACAATTGGTCGTTGTCAATTCAAGTCTACATCGGGGATTAGCTCAGATGGCTAGAGTGCTTGGTTTGGGACCAAGAGGTCGCGAGTTCGAGTCCCGCATCCCCGAAATTTGAAGATTTCGACAATTGTATGCTTTGGCTAGGTGGATGGCTAGAGTAAAAAATACCTTTCATCGCATTGGCGATCATCCCCTGAAGGTCCATGTGACCTTAATCTATGTTGTAAATACAATGATTCCTTCGGGAATTAATTATGTACAGCACCATGGTTTCGAAAAGAATGATAGCACATTTGCCAAGGCAAATGTTGACTACCATGTCGATCGAAATCAGTATTTTGTTTAAAATCATTAAAAAAGCGCTTGCAATTCAACTCTAAATTTGTATCTTCTTTATTCATCCGTTTTTTTTGTAAAAATTGTATATTTATTTTAACTTTTAATATATTTATCTTATGGCTACCAAAATTCACGTAAATGTCGGTACCATTGGTCACGTAGATCATGGAAAGACAACATTAACAGCTGCAATTACTGCAGTATTATCTACTAAAGGTCTTGCTAAATCTATGGCTTTCGATGCAATCGATAATGCTCCAGAAGAAAAAGCAAGAGGTATCACTATCAATACTAGACACGTTGAATACGAAAGTGAAACAAGACATTACGCACACATCGATTGTCCAGGACATGCCGATTATATCAAAAATATGATCGTTGGTGCTGCTCAAATGGATGGAGCTATTCTCGTAGTAGCTGCAACTGATGGACCGATGCCTCAGACAAGAGAACATGTTCTTCTTGCTAAACAAGTTAACGTTCCTAAAATCGTTGTATTTTTGAATAAATGCGATATGGTTGCGGATCCAGATGAACTTGAATTAGTAGAAGAAGAAATCAGAGATGTTTTGAAGAAAAATGGTTATGATGCTAATGCTCCTATTATTAGAGGATCAGCTCTTAAAGCACTAGAAAGTCCAACTGATGAAGCATGATCTGCTAAATGTGTTTGGGATCTTCTTGCGGCATTGGATGAATATATTCCAGTTCCTGAAAGAGATAATGACAAACCTTTCCTTATGCCAGTAGAAGATGTTTTCTCTATCAAAGGAAGAGGAACTGTTGCTACAGGTAGAATTGAAAGAGGTACTCTTAAAATGAATGATGAATTTGAAATAATTGGACTTGGAATGGAACCAAAAAAAACTGTTGTTACTGGAATCGAAATGTTCCACAAACAATTTGATACAGCTGAAGCTGGTATGAACGTTGGATTACTTTTGAGAGGTATTGAAAAAGATCAAATCGAAAGAGGACAAGTTCTTTGTAAAACAGGAACTGTAAAAGCACATACTAAATTTGAAGCTGAAGTATACGTATTGAAAAAGGAAGAAGGTGGAAGACATACACCTTTCATGACAGGATACAGACCACAATTCTTCTTAAGAACTACTGATGTAACAGGAACTGCTACACTTAAATCAGGAGTTGAAATGATTATGCCTGGAGATAACGCAAAAATCGATGTAGAATTGATTTATCCAGTAGCTATGGAAGAAGGATTAAGATTTGCAATTAGAGAAGGAGGAAGAACAGTTGGAGCATGAGTTGTAACTAAAATCTTATAATTTATCACAATATACTTTCTTAGTATTTATTGCTCCACACAACATATGTTGTGTGGAGAGTTAAATTTTAAGAAAATTGTTTTACTATATATACCTTTATTAGTATGGCTGACAAAAAAACTCAAAACACTAAATTGAGAATTAAATTAAAGAGTTATGATATAAAGATGTTGGAATCATCTGTAGGTAAAGTTGTTGGACTTTTGGTAAAGTCTGGTGCAACTATCAAAGGACCTATTCCACTTCCAAAACAAAGAAAGGTGTATACTGTTTTGAAATCAAACTTTAAATTCAAAGATTCTAGAGAACAATTTGAAAGAATTACCTACTCTAGAATGGTTGATGTTGTAGAAACTTGATCAAAAACTATGGAATATCTTCAAAATCTTGCAATACCTGTAGGAGTTTTGGTTGATGTTAAAGTTTTCTAATTAATTCGGTTCCGGCTGCAATCGGGGCGCCGGAATGACGTATTTATAATTCAGAAATCAACATTTAAAATATATTTATTAGTTATATAGTATACCATGAATAAAGGTTGACTTATTGTAGCAAAAAAAGAAATGACCAAAATGTGGATCGACAATAATTTTGTTCCAGTTACTTTGGTACAATTAATTCCACAAGAAATTGTAAGATACAAAACCCAAGAAAAAGATGGATATGTATCTGCAGTAATTGGCGTTGAAAAAAAAGAACTTAAAAAAGATAAGGGTCAGAAAATTAAATTTAAAAAAACTCAAGAATATAGAGTAGATGATGCATTTGTTTCTACTCATCAAGCTTGAGCTATGCTTGATGTTACATTACTTGAATGAGTTACTCAGGTTGATGTTACTGGAGAAGCAAAAGGAAAAGGATTTCAAGGTATGGTTAAAAAGTTTCATATTAAGGGTGGATGAGCTACCCACGGACATAAATTCTCAAGAACAGGTTGATCAAAGGGAAATAGAAAACCAAGAAGAACACTTAAAGGACATCCACATGCTGGACATATGGGTACTCAACAAGTAACACTCAAAGACATTGCTATTTTAGATAAAATTATCAAAGATAACGAAACATTAGTTGTACTCAAAGGTTCAATTCCAGGTGCATACAATTCATTAATAACATTAACTATAAAATAATCTTTTATGTTCTCTTACTTTTCTATAAATGGTATATAAGATAGATATATATGATAAAAGTGGTAAAGTTGTTTCCAATTTTACTCTTGATGAAAAGCTTTACGCTGATTCATTAGTAAATAAGAATCTTATCCACGAATATTATTTGTTACAAATGAGCAACGCTCGTCACAATATTGCCTGTGTAAAAGGTAGATGAGCGGTTCATGGATCAGGTAAAAAACTCTACAAACAAAAAGGAACAGGAGGTGCAAGAGCTGCAGATAAAAATTCTCCTGTAAGAAGATGAGGAGGAGTTGCTTTTTGACCTAGAGGTGTAGAAAATTACACTAAAACTATGAATAAGAAAGCTAGAAGAATAGCTCTCAATAGTATTATTACTTTGAAAGCAAAAGCTGGTGAACTTATGGGACTCAAAGATATTACTTTAGATACTCCAAAAACTAAAGATGCTCAAGCGATTCTAAAAAATATTTGAATAGATACTAAAAAAGTTCTTTTTGTTATCGCAGAAAAAGATGAAAATGTACTCAAATCATTTAGAAATATTCCTAAGGTAAAATATCTTCATGTAGATTATCTTAATCCTGCTGATTTGATGTCATACCACACTGTTCTTTTCTTAGAATCATCACTAGAAAGTCTTAATAAATAATTCTTTTTTACTACCTTTATCTGTATTCATATGACCTTTAAGCAAATACTTCAAGCAAGAGCGAAAAAAAACGTTACTGGAAAAGTAATCGCAAAAATTTCTCCTTATGGAGTTATTCTTTGACCTTTAATGACAGAAAAAACTCACAAACTTCAAGAATCTGCTAACAAATATTCGTTCAAAGTTCATAAGGATGCGAACAAAATTGATGTTAAACAAGCAATAGAATTCTTGTATAAAGTACATCCTGAAAGTATTAGTATGATCAATGTAGTGTACAAATGAAGAAATCAAAGAAAGCTTGTAAGAAGAGCTTATAAAAAAGCAATTGTTACTCTTCCTAAGACAGAAAAAATAGAATTAGCATAATATATACAAATATTTTACCTCTTACAGTATACTAGAAATGGCACTTAAGAAATATAAACCATATACTCCTTCAAGACGTTATATGATCTGATATGATTTTTCTGATTTAACACAAAAGAGACCAGAAAAGTCTCTTACTATATCATTAGGAAGAACTTGAGGAAGAAATAATTCTGGAAAGGCTGTTACTAGATCTCAAGGTGGTTGAGCAAAAAGACTTTACAGATTGATAGATTTCAAAGGATATGATAAAGCAAATATTCCTGCAAAAGTTGCTAGTATAGAATATGATCCATACAGAACATCAAGAATTGCATTACTCAACTTTGTTGATGGTGAAAAGAAATATGTACTTGCATGGAAAACAGCAAAAGTAGGTGATGCTGTTGTTTGTGGTGATGAAGCTCCTATTGCTCATGGAAATAGAAAACAACTCAAAGATATTCCAGAATGAATAAATATATTCAATCTTGAAGTAACTCCATTTTCTACGGGAAAACTTATTAAGACAGCAGGAGCATACGCAAGCCTTGTTGGTAAAGATAATACACTTAAGGTTGTATTTATAAAATTACCTTCTGGAGAAGTAAGAAAATTTAATGAAAATTGTTTTGCTACTATTGGAGAAATTTGAAACGAACAACATCAACATATTGTAATCGGAAAAGCAGGAAGACAAAGACGAATGGGTAAAAAACCACATGTTCTTTGAAAAAATATGAATCCTTGTGATCATCCACATGGATGAGGAGAGTGACATTCTTCTATTGGTCTCAAGAAATGACAAAAATCATTTGCTGGTAAGAGAGTAACTCCAGGAATCAAGACAAGAAAAAATAGAAAGGCTTCATCAAGATTTATTATAACTAAGAGAACTAAAAACTAATTAATAATTAATAATGAAAAGTGAAAAATGATGGAATTTATTTATTAATAAAAAGATACCAACGTTATTCATTATTAACTTTTAACTATTCATTAATGTTATTATGGCAAGATCACTAAAAAAATGATTTTATGTGAACGAAAAGATACTTATCAAAGTAAAGAAGATGAATGAAGCTGGAGAAAAAAAAGTTATTAAAGTGCGAGATAGAGCATGTCACATAGTTCCTGATATGATAGGACTTACCTTTGCTGTTCATAATGGGAAACAATTTGTAAGTGTATATGTAACAGAAGATATGATTGGTCATAGATTGGGAGAATTTGTTCCTACAAGAACATTTAGAGGACATCCATTCTAAATTTACCACTAGAACACTTAATATATAATTTATAATTTAAAAATTTTATACCCATGATGACTAAAACTACCAAACCAATAGTAGATAATAATCTTACAGCTACGCTCAAATATGCATTGGTATCTGATAAAAAGATGGCATTGATTGCACAGATGGTAAAATGAAAAAAAGTAGAAGATGCTTTGACGTTTTTGGATGTATTACCTAAAAAAGCGGCAAAATTTCTTGCTAAAGTTATTAAATCTGCTTATGCAAACGCTACAACTAATGGTACTTATGATGGAAAAAAATTATATGTTGATAAAATAGAAATCGGTAGAGGTCCAAAGATTCAGAGAATTAGATTTGTCTCTAGATCTAGAATCAGTCACTTCGTAAAATATAGATCGTTTGTAAAAATCTTTTTACATGTTAAGTAAAACATATTATGTGATCAAAAGCCAATCCAATTGGAATGAGAGTATGAATAATGAAATCACGACCTTCAGAATGGTTCGCTAAACATAGAAGAACAGGAGCAGATTTTTTCGTTGAAGATATTAAAATGAGAAAATTTGTAGATGATACTTTTGGTAGATCAGGTATCTCAAAAGTAATAATCAGAAAAACCGCTAAAGAATGAGAAATCATTATTTTCACCTCAAAGGTTGGTGTTTTGATGGGTAAAAATTGAGAAAAAATTAAAGAATTTGAAGAAATATTAAAAAAGAAATTTGGTAAAGATATGAAAATAATTATCAAAGAAGTTAAAATTCCTGAATTATCTGCAAAGATAATGGCTGAATTTATCGCTTCACAACTGGAAGCCAGAATGCCTTTCAGAAAAGTAGCAAAAAATGTATTACAAAAAGTAATGGAAAAATGAGCTGCTGGTATCAAGATTCAAATTGGTTGAAGACTTGGAGGAGCAGATATCGCAAGATCAGAAAAATTCATAGAAGGAAGAGTATCACTTCAAACATTTAGATCAGATATTGATTATTTTCATCTTCAAGCAAGAACAAAATATGGAATGCTTGGAGTAAAGGTTTGGATAGAAAAGGGAATTCTTTACAACAAAACACAAGCTGTTACTTCTAAAAAAATTAGTTTATAATATACTTCTGAAATTGTAATTTTATTGATAATATTTTATTTGTTTTGCTCAATGTACTATGTTATTGACACCAAAAAGATGGAAATTTAGAAAACCTATCATAAGACAACTCAGAGGTAAAAGCTATAGAGGCTCTACTGTCGCTTTCTGACAATATGGACTTAAAGCACTTACTAGCTCATATATCTCTAATAGAGAAATAGAAGCTGCGAGAAAGGTTATTGTAAGGGCTATCAAAAAAACAGGAAAAATGCGGGTTAGAATATTTCCTGATACGCCATTTACAAAATTGGGTCTTGAAATGCCGATGGGTACTGGAAAGGGAGATGTTGATATTTATACAGCACCCGTAAGAAGAGGAAGAGTAATGTTTGAAATTATGGGAATCCCAAAAGAAGCAGCAAAAATAGTACTTATTAAAGCATCTAAAAAATTATCAGTTAAAGCTAGATTTGTAGAAAGAGGAGAGATAAAATAATACCACTTAGATATTGAAATTATTTACCATTTAAATTTGTTTATCAATGGCGAAAAAGATTAGTTTTATAACAGAATTACAAGATAAGACTGTAAAAGAGCTTGTTCATATGAGAAGAGAGTTCAGACAAGAACTTTATTCTTACAAAATGAAAAATGCTATCAAGGGCCTCAAAGAGACTCATAAAATAGGTGATACAAAAATTAAAATTTCAAGAATAAATACTGTTTTAACTCATAAAATCAAACAACAAAATGGTCATGATATGAAATAAGAGTATCAAAGAACTTCTTTGAGAAGTGATTGGTGATAAAACAGATAAAACTCGTACTGTTTTAGTAAAAACGGTAAAAATACACCCTCTCTACAAAAAGAGATTTATCGTAAGAAAAAAATATTATGCTCATGATGAAAATAATACATCAAAGCTTTGAGACATGATTAAAATTAGAGAATGTAAACCAATCAGTAAACTTAAAAAATGGAAACTTATAGAAGTAGTTAAATAAATCATAATTTTATTTTATATTACCAGTACTTCCTCATGTTAAAAAACGAATCAAACGTCGTTATAACAGACAACACTTGAGCAAAAAAGTGACAGATATTCAGAATATTAAAATGATCTAGCGCAAAGACTGCGACAGTTGGTGATAGAGTTATGATCGCTATCAAAGACGCTTTGCCTACAAGTAGTATCAAAAAGTGAACTATTTCTCAAGCATTGATTGTAAGAATCAAAAAAGAAATCACTAGAAAAGATGGTACTTATGTAAGATTTGGTGATAATGCTGTTATTCTTATGAGTAAAGACGCTAAATGAGAAATCAAGCCTATAGGAAAAAGAATTTTTGGTCCTGTAGCAAAAGAACTTAGACAAATGGGACACAAAGCTATTACGAATATGGCAGAAGAAGTAGTTTAATTTAATTCAGAATGTAGAATTCAGAATTCAGAAAAACAATATCAATTAAAAAATATTTATTCTTATTAATTATATCATGAAAAAGTTAAGAACCTGAGATCCTGTGATTATGATTTCTGGAAAATATAAAGGGAAAATATCTACAATCGAAAAATTTGTAGATGATAATCGTGTACTTGTAAAAGGTATTAACGAAGTCAAAAAGGCCGTAAAAGGAAAGTGATTTGTTAAAAAAATACTTCCTGTACACGTGTCAAATATAATGTATTATGTGGAAGATCAAAAAAAAGCCACTAAAATTAAAATCACAACTGATAAAAAATGAAAAAAAATAAGAGAAGCTACAAAGATTAAACTTATTATAAAATAATTTATTTTTATTGTTCTTAATATCTGATTTCATGAATACATTAGAAGCTTTCAATAAAAATGTTGTCAAAAATCTTCAAAAGCAGCTTGGTATCAAAAATATCAATGCTGTACCAAAGATTGATAAAGTAATTGTTGCTATCGGAATTGGTTCTTTGGCTACAAGAAAATCAGTTAAGGATTTTGATGAATTTGAAAAAATTATTACTAAATTGACTGGACAAAAATCACGTATTTTGAAATCGAAAAAAGCTATTTCAAATTTCAAACTTAGAGAAGATATGCCAGTTATGCTTCAAACAACATTAAGAAGAGAAAAAGCATACGATTTTCTTGATAGATTTATGAAAGTTGTGATGCCTAGGTTGAGAGATTTCTCTGGATTCTCTGAAAAATCTTTTGATGGACAATGAAATCTTAGTATCTGACTTCCTAATTATAATATCTTTCCTGAACTTGCAGTGGATGATGTTGTAACTACTATGGGACTTCAAATAACTATTGTTACTTCTACCAAAGATAATGCCCATGCAAAAGCATTACTTCAATGATTATGATTTATTTTTAAATAGAAAGTATTAAATTAAAATTTATTTATTTATTATATTAGTTACATGGCAAGATCTTCCCTAAAAGCAAAACAGTGAAAAATGTATGAAATTAAATTCACTGAATGAAAAGCGCTTGAACAGCCTACTAAATTTTATAATAGATGTAGAGTATGTGGTAGATCAAAATCATATATTAGAGATTTTGGTGTTTGTAGAGTTTGTTTAAGAAAATATGCTAGAGATGGTATGATTATGTGACTTAGAAAAGCCAGCTGGTAATTTATTACAAATTATTACAATATTTATTCACTGAATTACATTTATTTATCATTAAATTATACACGTAAATGACCTATATTAACGCTCCTATCCATGATCTGCTTATCAGAATCAAAAACGCATATATGGCGAGAAAAACTTCTGTAGAAGATGTTCCATTTTCTAATTTTAAAGTACAAATTTTGGAACTTCTCAAACAATATAGATTTGTTCAGAAATTTGATATCAAAGAAGAGGGAGTAAAAAAATTCATCAATATTACTCTTAAAAGGGTAATTGATCCAGTAAATGACGTTCCAAATATAAAATTCTTTTCTAAACCTTCTAGACCATGGTATGTAAGTTATAAAAATATAACTTTAGTAGCTTGATGAAAAGGAATAGGAATTATTTCTACTAATCAAGGACTTATGCCTTCACATGTTGCAAAAGAAAAAAAACTTTGATGAGAACTTATTGCTGAAATATATTAAAAAACTAATTAATAATTAAAAATTAATAATGAAAAATGTATGAATTGTATCTTTATAAACTATTGTGATTTACAATAATCCATTAGAAGATATTACCAACATTATTCACTATTCATTATTCATTTATCATTTATGTTAGTGTTATGTCAAAAATTGGAAAAAAAGCGATAGAAATACCAGCTGGAGTGGAACTAGAAATTAAAGGTTCTACAGTAAATGTAAAGGGTCCTAAATGACAACTTTCTCATACCTTTGTAAATGGTGTTAGTATAGTAGTTGAAGGAACTCAAGCTATTACTGCTGTGGAAAATGTAGATCAACGAAAATTTTGGGGACTTTCTAGAACTTTGCTCTCAAATATGATTGAAGGAGTAACTCATGGATATGAAAAAAAACTCTTAATAATGGGGGTTGGATATGCTGTTAAAATGGAAGGTAAAAAATTTATATTTTCTTTATGATTCTCTCATAAGGTTGATTTTACTATTCCAGCAACTATCGAAGCAAAAGTAGAACAAGATCCAAAAGGAAATTATATTATTACTTTAAATGGTATTGATAAACAGTATCTTGGAGAATATGCTGCAAAAGTAAAAGCACTTAAAAAACCAGAACCATATAAAGGAAAAGGAATTAGATATTTTGGTGAAGAAATTAAACTTAAACCAGGTAAAGCAGCTGCTAAATAATCAATACCTAACATTAAAAAAATCTTTATTACTTATTATTTGATGTAATGTTGAAAATTACTAAACGTGTGAAAGATGTGGTAAAAAAATTTATGGGTAGAAAAAAGAGAGTTAATGCTAAGATAAAAGCAAACTATCCTGATTTTAGAGTTATCGTAGATAAATCAAATAAGTATATGAAAGCTCAAGTTGTTGATACAACTGGTAATGTGGTTTGTCATATCTCTGATAAAGATATCAAAGGAACTACCAAAACAGATACAGCTGGAAAAGCTGGTGAAGCATTGGCTGCTCTTATGAAAAAGAAAGGTATTGAAAAAGCAACATTTGATAGAAATTGACAACTTTATCATGGAAGAGTAAAAGCATTGGCTGATTGAATTAGAACATGAGGTATCGCTATATAGTTTTATGTATTTTATTAATTTAACAATTTTTGTTCATGAGACCTTGAAGTAAAGATAAGGTAAAAAAAGAGTTTGACGAACTCCTTCTTGAGGTAAGAAGAGTAACGAGAGTAACAACTGGAGGAAGAAAAATGTCCTTTAGAGCTACTATTTTGGTTGGAAACAAAAAAGGAAAGATCGGAATCGGTGTTTCTAAATGACCAGATGTGCAATCTGCAGTAAGCAAAGCTTCTCGTGAAGCATATAAAAATATGTTTTTGGTTCCTATTACAGGAAATCAAACTGTTCCTTATGCTACAACTACAAAATATAAAGCATGTATGATTAAACTTTTGCCTGCTACGGCTGGTACGGGTTTGAAAGCTGGATCTTCTGTAAGAGCCGTTCTTGAGCTTGCAGGATTTGAAAACATGTTGTCTAAAATTATGTGATCAAATAATAAACTAAATAATGCTATGGCTACTATTATTGCTTTGTCTTCATATAAATATGCTGACCATTTCAATAAGAGAGTTGTTCAAAAAGTAAAACATGAAGATACTGAAGAAAAAGAAGCTAAACATCAAGTATCATCAGCAGTTACAGAAATTACAGCAAAAAGAGAAGCTAAAGTTGCTGTAGAAGCTAAAGCTGAAGCTAAAAAATCAGCTACTCCTAAAGTTGAAAAAATAGAAGTCAAAAAACCAGCAGCTAAAAAAACTGTTGCTAAAAAAGAAGACAAACCAGCAGCTAAAAAAACCAAATAAATTAACCTATTTTTTATACCCTTGATATATCTACAATGAGAATCCATGAACTACAAAAAAGTAAATGACTCAAAGATAAACAAAGAAGAAGAGGAAGAGGAAATGGAACAGGAACAGGAAATTATTCTGGAAGAGGTCTTAAATGACAAAAATCTAGAAGTTGATTTTCTATGAAGCCATTTTTTGAATGAGGACAAACATCTATCGTTCAGAGATTGCCTAAAGCAAGAGGATTTACAAGATATTACAAACTCGTACAAGATGTTGTAATCGTTAATCTTGGAGCACTTGATGGTGATGCAAGAATTACTGATACTATGGAAATCAATAAACAAGTTTTGAAAGACTTGGGATATATCAAAAATATTAAAGTTTTCGTTAAACTTTTATGACATGGTGATTATGCTAAACATCTTACATTTGTAGGTATTGATGCATTCTCTGCTTCTGCAAAAGCTAAAATGGAAAAACCTGGAACTAAACATTCTGCTCCAAGTAAAGCACCTGTTAAAGTAAAAAAAGATCCTAAATCAAAGGTTTGAAAATTGAAAATCAAAACATTAGCTGAAAAAAAGGCTGGTAAAAAAATAGAAACTCCAAAAAAATCAGCCACGGCTGATAAAGCTGCTCCTAAAGCTGAAAAAGCTGTAGCTGCAAAAGCAGAAGCTAAATCTGCAGTAAAAAAACCAGCTGCTCCTAAAAAAACTGTTGCTAAAAAAGAGACTGTTAAGAAACCTGCAGTAAAAAAACCTGCAGTTAAGAAAGCTAAATAGTTTATTTTTACGTTTCTTATCGCTATTTGATGGAAAAATTCTTAAAAAAAATTCAAGAAATACGAGAAAATCCTAGCATAAAAAAGAAGATTATTTTTACGCTTGCGATGCTCGCATTATATAGACTTTTGGTATTTATACCTGTACCGTTTGTAGATATTACTGCGCTTATGTCAAAAACTATAAGTACTGGTGATTCTGGAGTAGGATATTTTATCATGCTTTTGTGAGGATCATTGGATCAATTTGCTTTGATTGCTGTAGGACTAGCTCCTTTCATCAATGCATCTATCATTATGCAACTTCTTGGTTCTGTAGTTCCACAACTTGAAGAACTTACTGAACAAGGTGAATCTGGACAACAAAAAATTCAACAATATACAAGATATCTTTCTGTACCATTAGCATTTCTTCAATCTATAGGAATGGTATTTTTCATCAATTATCTTCTCGGAGGTAATGTAATTAGTACAGCACCATTAAGTCTTATTATTACTGCATTTACTATGACTGTTTGATCAGTGTTGTTGATGTGGATATGAGAATTGATTACAGAAAAAGGTGTATCTAATGGAACATCTTTATTAATCTTTGCATCTATCGTAGCAGGAATTACTCAAAAGATATATTCAAGTATGGCAGGTTCAGATAGTATTATAGGAGTTACTTTATTCATGCTTATTATTGTACTTGGATTGGTATTACTTTCTATATTCATCTTAAAATCTATCAAAGAAATACCGGTTATTTATGCGAGAAGAGGAAAGGTTGAAGAATCATCTTCATTGCCTATCCCTATGAATCCTGTAGGAATGATACCTATTATCTTCTCTATCGCATTCGTTTCATTCCCATATTTGATTAGTAAGCTTATTACACAATTCCAACCTGCAAACCTTAAACTTGTAGGTATGGCTAATTGGATAGAAGCTAATCTCAATATTTATACTCAACAACCAGGAATACCAGCTATCGTTTTGTATTTCATCTTGATTATAGTATTTACATTCTTCTATACATTGATCGTATTCTCTCCAGAAAAAATCTCTGATAATATTCAAAAGAGAGGAGGATTCGTTCCAGGAATTAGACCAGGAAAAGAAACAGCTAAATATATTAATGGTATTCTTATGCACCTTTGCCTATGGTGAGGAGCTGGATTAGCTTTTATTGGAATCTATAGTTACTTACTCAATTATATTCCATTTATCCAAACATTAGTACAATCGCTTGGATCACTTCCCGTTGTTGTTACAGGATCTGGAGTTATCATCATTGTATGAGTTGTTCAAGAAATTATGAACAAAGTGAAGACAGATATGCTTATGCAAAGATATGATAAAATTGACTTAAATTCTTTGAATCAATAGAAATTTAATTCTCAAATATACAAAAGGACTGAGTGAAAACTCAGTTTTTTTGTTACCGTAAATAAATCCTCCATCCGCATCGACGGGATTCCCTCCGACTACGCGAAGGACAAGCCTCCTCCTTTTCCCCCCGACTTCGCGGAGGACAAGTCAAGGAGGCCGCCACTAAAGTTCCCCTTGATAAAGGGGATACCCCGCAATGCTGCGGGGAGGGGATTTATTAAAAAAAATAAAAAAAAATCCTCCGGTATTTCCGGAGGATAATAACTTGTTTAGATATTTACTTAAAGAATTCAGCAGCTTGCGGTGAATAACTTAAGAAAATTGTTTTGATCTCCTGAACTTCTTTTTCCAGTTCTATCTTGGCATCCATATCAGTCTCAAAATAATGATTGATATTTCCGGCCATGCATCGATCTTGTTTGTGATAGATTTCCATGCGAGAGAAGAAGATTTCTTTGTCGGAAATGGGAAGCGCAATAATTTCAAGACTACGGGATTTCCATATCAGAACAAAACTTCTGTCTTTCATTTTTCTGATTTTAAGATTATCCCTTAGAAAGGAATATTGAAACGTTTCCTTGAAATCAACTTCAGATTTTGTCAGACCGTTAGGAAAACTACTTTTGAATAAATCCTCGTAATGAGTTATTTTCAAAAATATTTCTATAATTTCTTGTAAAATATTCATGATATTTTTTGTTTTTAGGTTATTTTTTCATTTTTATTACTTGTTTTTATACTTATTTTCTAACAAAAGTCAATTATTTCTTCATCTTTTATTATTTGTCAAATTTTATTAGTGATTTTTGGGGTGTTTTTTGGTCTTTTTTTGTGGTTTTGGATATAATTGATTATAGTAGAAAGTATCAAGTATCAAGTCGAAAGTAAAATATGGAATATGAAATGTGAAAATAGTGATGTAGAAAATAAAAATCAGAGAAATTTATTTAATAAAATATTAAATTTATGAAACCTTCATACAAAGCAACTAATTCACTGATTATCTGAAGTATGATCCTTTGTTTTTGGCTTGTAATCCTCTTTTTGGATGGGACATTTTCTTATCATCGTGTAGCCGTAAAGGATATTATTACTCCTGATCCTATTATTTTGTCACAAGAACCTGTTGTTGATACCGTTATACATACGGTAGCTCCTGTGAATGAAGTGACTACTATGGTATCTGAAGTAGTGCATCAAAGCTTGGGTAATTCAGAAATATTTCAGGATTTAAATGTCTTAGAATATTTATATACCAAAAATAAAAATCCAGAATTGTTAAAGCCTTTGATAGAAAAATTTCTTCAATATTATCAATTTGATAAAGCTAATCAGTACCTTGCACTTTTGGTACAAAATGAGGGTGATTATTTCAAATTGACCATTGATCCACATCAGGTAATCTATACGCGTTTTCATGATTCTAGCATTGGTCTCGACTCTGCTAACTCGTTGGATGAAATCTTTACCTTAATCAAAAACTATAGAGCTCGTGATATGCTTACAGCAGATGATGAAATGTTCTATAAATGACTCAAATCGCTTTGGGTGTATGACTATGAAACTGCTACTGCAGCATTTAGTAAAGTCATTGATCCTCGTTACAAAGATTTTAAATCTTCATACGAATCAGCTTTGGCAAATTTTGTAAAAATAAAAAATCCTCCAACATATTATAGAGATGGATTGGTTTCACTTACTTTACTCAAAAACTGATATTTTTCTTTTGCTAAGAGATTGGCTTTACATTCTTTGCTTGTAGATAAAGATTATATACTTCCTTATCAAGTGCTTGCGTATTCAAACTTCTTAACTCACAATCGAGAAGCTGCTAAAGAATACTTTCTTAAGCTCGCAGACTTTGATACCGCCAATGCATCTCTTTATAAATTTCTTATCGGTATATCTTATTATCGATATGGTGATTATGAACAATCTATTCTCTATCTCAATCAAGTAACTGATGCTGGGCTTCAAACTGATGTGTATAGATATATGCTTTTATCATATATTCAATGAGAGGACACTACGAGTATGATTCGCCTCTGGCAAAACATTCTTGGGCAGCCCGATCTTCAGACATCTGATTTTGCATTATTTTTTGATCAAATGTTTTATATTCCATATCGTACAGCAAAACCATTTAGTTTATATACAGAAAACCCACAATTGGCTGATATGTATATAGGCAAATGTTCTACTATTTTCACGGGTAGTCAAGCTGATGTGTGTATGTATGGTGAGGTCTGATTGCAATTAGCGAAGCAAAATTTATCTTGAATGGGGCAAAAATTATTGTCTCTGACAGAAAAATATCATCAATCTCATCTCTATCATGTTTTGGGTGATTATTATGTTTCTCTCAAACAATATCCACAGGCAAAGGAAAATTTTATAAAAGCATTGAGTATATCTGATAATCTTACTGAACAAACTATTATTCAAAATAAACTTACAAACATTAAATAACTTAGAAACAAGGAGCAGGATGCAAGGAGCAAGTTCCTGAAATCTGAAACCTGAAACCTGTAATTTGCTATCATTTTATTTCGTGTACCATTGATGAATAAAAAGATTCCTATTCATTTTATAACATGATTGATGATCACCTTTATGGTGGGGATTTCTTTTGTACATGGACAAAATATTCAAACTCCTGAAGAAGCTCAAACTGCATATTGTTCGACATCTACAATTTGTGGTGCTGCTCCTGAAAACTTTACCTTGTTGTTGGATTTTGTCAGAGAAATGGCAAATAGTATAAAAACTCTCTGAGCTGAATGAGATTATATAGGCAAATATATAAATCCTAATCTCTATGAAGGAAATATATTTGTTGCTCCTCCAAAATTAACTATTGTATGAAGAGTAGCTAAAAATGCTGAACAAAAAGTAAAATTTGTTTTGGCAAGTACTGCTATTTTTTCTTCTCCTGTAAATATAGCCTGACTCAAGGATTTTGCTGGAGGAACGGTATTGCTTACCAAGGGTAAGGTATTTCTTAGAGATAGTAAAATTTTAGAAGAAAATGAGGCTATCTTAAGTACCAAAAAATATGAGCTTGGTTTGTGATGATGATGGTTTACCAAAATCAATGATGCAAATCGTGCAGTTATGCAAGCTATTATCGATAAATATATCACTAAATGATTACTGACAAGATGAACAATTCCTCCTGGAACTACATATGATCATGTAACTGCTCTTTTAACAAAAACGCTTTCTGCAGCAAAAAGCATTATATACTTTGATAGTATTGGTCAGTTTGATGAATTTTCTATGTTATGAACAAACGATATAAATATTGTCTTTAATACAGAAGCTATGCAGACAGTACAAAAGAATTATGATTGTGCAAAAGGATTTAAAAATATATGTAATCAAAATGCTATTTCCTTCAAAAGTATCTGGCAAAAACTTATGGCAAGTATTAAGTCATCTCCTTATGATACCAAAACTGTTTTTAAAGATGCAGTTGTAAGACTTGGACAAATATTTTCTGCAAGTAAGGATGAGGAAGAACAAAAAAAATTTAAAGAAAGAGAGACTATGCTTCTTCAAGCTACGTATGGTACTTCAGCGAGAAGAGGAAAAATGATTGATATAAAAATAGACGCTCCTGGTACCAAAGAAGCATGAGCAGCAATAAAAAAAGTTGCTGCATGAATATGGAGTTTAGTTCCCAAAAAAATAGGTGATAAAACAAAAGAAATAGAAAATATTCAAAAACAAGAAGTTCCAACAGTTGTAATAGATACTTCTGATGCTGGTGATAAACTTTTCAATCAACTTCTTCTTTCTTATGTGCAAGATGTTTTTGTAAATCAAACTAATGATTCAAGTCTCGCTACTTTTGCTGAAGTAAAAACTATAACTCCTGCTTTCAATGTTTTATGAGATCAAATAAATACTACTAAAGAGGGTGTTCTTGGTAGTAAAGATAAAGAGTGAAGTCTCATTAAGAGTTTGTGAGAGGCTTGTAAAGCACAATGTGGTTGAGGTTGAACGTGTCGATAATTCTTTTATTTATTTGTATACATATGATCGGTATGAAAAAAAAATGGATACATCTAATCATAATAACACTTGTTGTTAGTGTATTTTTTTCTCATCCTCATGTATTTGCAGCTCCAGATGTTTCGGCATATATAGCTAAATTAACTGCTGATGAATGATTTAATACTACTCAAAATAATGTAAAATTTATTATTGATAAATATTGTTCTGCAGTTTTGTCTTCTGATTGATTCATTCAGGGTAATTTTATTTATAATGCTAAGCAATCTGCTTTTGTTCATTTGTTTTGTAAAAATACATCACCATATTTTAAAGAAGAAGATAAATATTTTATCCGTAAGGATTATAAAGAGCTTGGATTGACTGATGTTGTTGATGGTAACAATCTCTGTAGTTCTGTTTCTATGAGTAATGATTGTGATCTTTCTAATTTTGTTCCTAAGCTTTTTGATGATATCATTATAGATTATGTAAGTATGAAACAAGCTAACTTTTATGGATTAATCTGAAATTTTACTACCGATCCTGATATGGAAAAACAACTCAATATTTTTTCTAAAGCATATTTTGATAGAGATATATGTGATAAAGCAAGTCGTTATCCTTCTACATGCCGCACTATGAAATGATATCTCAAAAATGCACGTAATCTTTTGAGTGATGTCCGTATTTTCAATGCTCCATGAATTTTGGATATGGCATTACCTATAGCGGAGATTAATGCACAAAAAAATCGAGAACCAGAAAAATTTAAACCTAGTAAACTTCAATCATGTGGTGAAACTGATTTAACCAAAGATATTTTTCTCTGTGGTTTATATGGTGATACAGCAGGATCATTAGTTTCATTTACCAATCTTGTCTATAATGAACTTTTCTATTATCGTTTGTTTATGGGATATTATTTTACAATGCTTCAAAAAAATCCAACTATCCTGATAAATAATACACGAAATACAGATATCAATAAACTTATCAAAAAATCTTCTAATCAATATATTCGATCTAAAGATGCATTATCACTTACCTTAAGAATGATGCGTGATACTTATATGGCATATCCATTTCATATATGAATGCTTATGTATCAGGAAGATTTACATGGGTTTGGAAAACTTTTGGCAAAAATAACTACGCCTATATATACTTTATATGATAAGCTAAGAAATGTTCAAAGTAAATAGAACATATATAACAATCTGTTTATTGCTTATCGGAACTACTTGTTCTTCTGTTTTTGCTATTGATTTTTCTCAAGCAATGGCTCAATCAAAAGAACAATCAACTTCTATATGAAGTATTTTTTGATGAAAATCTCAAGTAAATAATTTATATAAAAAAGCCTTGAAACTAGTCAAGGATAGAGAAGTAAATGCTACATCATTTTCTTTGGATTCACTTGTTGCTGAGTATAATGCTACGTGTAATGGCATACAAAATATTGATTTCATTAATATCTTATATCATACAAATGGTAGCTTTCAAACTATATTTACTCAAATATTTGCTAAAGGAACAAAACCGCCAACTGATAGTGAAATCAATAAAAGTTATCAAAAGTTTTTTGTCTGTGAATATCCAAACGCTCTTGTTGTTGATAACAAGATTCAAGCCAATATTGATCAGATTACTTTCATAAATAGTAAAATCAATCAGCTCTATTATACTAATTATAGTAATTCATTTGCACTTGATACACTCAATCAAAAAAACTTTTGATCTGATCTTTTGTGGAATGGAACATTAGATGATAGTGACTTTGATATACTTTATGATGTCAATCAGGTAGGAAAATTATTGTTTGATAGTTTCAAAGAAACTCCTCAGATATTATTTTATAGATTACCTAAAGCACCACAGTCTTCTTCTCAAAATAATAATGATTCTTCTTCGTCTTATCAGCTTTGAGCTGGAGGATCTTCTTTTCCTGGTACTCCATGATGACCAAGTTGATCAAGTTCATCATGATCAAATCAAATTCCAACTTCATCATGATCTCCAGATTCTTCTCAATCACAAATTTCTTCTTCACAAAATATAATTCCTGTAATATCTGATGATCAAGAAGTACAAACACTTATTGATAGTACGAAAACTACTATTACACCTGCAAGTGCTGCCTTAGTTTTTTGAAATCAATGTCTTTCATGAGATGTAGCTACTCCTGCTGTCGAAGAAGAAGTTCCTCTTATGACTTCAGAAGAATATATTTCTGGTCTTATATATTTTGTAAATAATGCGAGCTTAGATAATGTTATAGTTACTCATTTGTTAGAACAATTTAAGAAAGATAATCCTTTACCGCTATGATGAAGTACTTCTGATTCTGGATATGCTGATAGTGTTGCTAATGCTTATGCTGAACAATTGTTTGGCGATGCTATTCCTGGTACTTGTTCATATCAATGTAAAAATCTTCCACTAGCCGAACAAGCTCAATGTGAACTTAAGTGTAGTAAATCATGTATCCAAACATGCGATGGATTATGAATTCAAGAAAAAGCTCTTTGTATATCTGATTGTATCTGTTTTGTAGTAGCATGACCAAGTGGTGCAGGATGGGAAAAGGTAGAAGATATGTTTCGTATTAAATTTTGTAAAGTTCCTGTACAACAAGCATCTTTAAATCCTTGAAAAAAAGTATTTAGTATCCAGGCTATATTCCAAGAAATTTTTGATGTACTCGGATGACTGAGAGATAGTGGTCAGACTTCAAAATTTGTTGAAAAGAAAGAATTCCTTGATAGTAATACCAAAATAAGTTTTGCTGATAATTTTGCTTTTAAACTCCAAGTAAACTTCAAACCTTTGTTTCCAAAAAAGAGCAATACTGTCGAAACCAAAGAGGAAGAACAAGATATGAAGGACTTCAATTTATCAATCATGAATATGAATATTTCTGCTCCTGATGCTGACAATTATAATAAGTATATCGTCATAGCTGATCCTGTAAAAAACGATGCTAATATGGAAGAAGCTACAACAATAGAAGATATTCAAAAAAATATTGATAAATTTTCAGATGCTGTAGCAGCAGCTAATACAAATCAAATTTCTGGTAATGCCCTCAATGTTGTTATGGATCAATATGTCCAGAAGCCTGGTAATGATTTCGTTATCAATATGATTGCTTTCCTCAAAGATAATCAATCGTTTTGGAATAATACTATTGGTGCTTTGTTTGAAATGAATAAAATGAGTCTTGAGCTTAAAGCCAAAATAGAAAATAGTAAATAATCATTTTCAAAATAAACCCCTCTCCCGCTATAGCGGTATCTCCCCTTAACAGGGGAGTCTATAAAGAATATTCCTTTTTAAGACAAGAAAGCACTTGTAAGAAGTTTCATAATTGCATAAGAAAATGCTACTACTAATACCCCTACGATTGCATTGGTGATTGCTGATTTTCCTTTTGACATATTTGATGGACTGAATACACTGCTTGCATATAAATATCCTGCGTAGATAATCATGAGCACTCCTATTACTATCCCTATTTGAGAAAGAAATCTAACAAGATATACAACATAATCCAACAATGTATTTCGCGTCATTACTCCTGATGCTATTTGATCTCCTACATTACCTTCTAAACCACTTGCTTGTTCATTATAATTGTCTCGTACACTTCATCATTCACTTCATACCGCTTCTACCGCCGCTTCTACTGCACCTCCACTTGATGCTTTGGGAATGATTTCAAAATCATTTGAATCTTGAGCAAAAGAACTGATAGGTGTAATTAAAAGTCCATACATAAGTACAATTAAGAGAAATTTTTTCATTGGTAAGGTTGCAAAAGGATAAAATTTTTAATAATCGAATGATAGAGTTTCCTCTTTATCGAAAGAGGGGGGACCCGTAGGGTGGGAGATTTTATAATGAACATTTTTTTTAAATCCCCCGTCCTAAAGGACACCTCCCCCTTTAAAATAAAGGGGGTACATTATTTTGTACTATTTACTACAAATTTTGGATGCTGCTGATTGTTGTACTACTGTTTGGAACATATCTTTTACTTTGGAAATCAATGCTTGTAATCACATAAGCTTTTCTTCGACAAAATATTTTTGTGTATATGCTTTGGTAACTTTATCCAAAAGTTGTGAAGATTTTTTTATCATCAAAAGTTTTACATTAGAATTTTCTTGGCTGACTCTGTATGCTACCAGATTGTCGCATTTTTTTAAAAAACTTTTTGTTTCAAACTTGGATCAAATAATTATTGATTCTTTTTGAAGTCCCTCATACATTGTTTTTATAATTTCACATACTTTATTATATTTGTCCGCTAGTGAGAGGGTTGCCTTATTATTTTCTTTTGAAAAGTTTTTTATTACATGATTTATATCATTGGTATCTTTTGTATGGAGAGTTCGATATTCTTTATATTTTGCTTCTAATTCCATAGCTTGTGCACCATTTGGATCGCTTGCCACTTTATTGATATATTCTCTTCGTGTTTTACCTGCGATATCTACTTCCAAACCATATGCTAATTTTTCTACTCCATCTAATCTTCTCATTGTCACATCAAAGAGATGGTCAAATAAAAATGCACTTTTGGGATATAATTCTTCTTTTGTCAGATTCTTTTCATTTGTACAATCTCTGGCCTTTATACAGCAATATGTTTTGAGATTACTCAGTGCTCTCCTAAACGCTTGCTCTGGTAGTACTGTTTTATACTCCAAAACTTTGTAATGTTGTACCGTCCCCTCAATACCATTTTCTAGTATCAAATTACAATCGTCATCAGCAAAAACATTACCTGTGATAGCTATCGATCCTATAATAATAATTGCTAATAATTTTTTCATGTGTGATTGAAATATAAAACATCGTTACTTGGTAGCTTTTATTTTTAGTGTCATAGTAGTTATTGGTTTATTTTCTTGATCTTTTATAATAAATTTAACATTTTTATTGATCGCATCATATAAATATTCAGCTCCCAATGAATTTGCATAGATTCCTGGAATATATATTGCTCATCCATCATTAGTATATAATACACAGTCATTTTTATTGTTTTTGATACAATATCCATTATTGAATTCTCCAAATTGTTGATCCTGAAGTAGTATCTGTTCATAGTTTGGTTTACCTTCATTCATCTCTCTATTGGTGATGGTCTCAACTGGTAATACTATCTGGAATAGAGTAATATTATTTATTGTATCTCTAAGTTCTACAACAGGAATATGTGTGTTTAAACTCATATGAATAGCAACTTTGTTTTCATATCCTTGATTGATTTTTATTTCACCGGTTTCTGGATCTATAGTAGCTATTTCATTCCCTTGTGTATCGTAGAGTCCGATATCATTTCCTATAGTAAATACTCCTCCTGTGATAATAGTTTGTTTTGGTACAAGATCAAATCCGCCATAATTATTTTGTAATGATCCTGATATATTATTTCGTACACCATTTCTTAGTCTTTGGAAGATAACCATTCATGTATCCAAGTCATTACTGATTTTTGCTATAATATCAGCAGTTTCTTGTCCACTCTTCTTGAGATCAATAACTTCTATACTTGGTATGCTTATGTTAAGTTTTACTGTTTCTTTTGCTATATTACCGTTTTGATCGATAGCGATAAAATCAAAAGTTTCTTCAGCCGTTCATGTAAAGAACAATCATTCTTTATTAATACTTCCTGTCTGAGATTGGTTATCTACTTCTGCTATAGTTACTCAATCTTTTTGGATAACCATTTTGGAAACAATAACATCATCCGTCCATACTGATTTGAGTGTATAGAGTGTATTAATAAATCCTTCGTGTGTGACACCTGTACTAATTGTCTCACTTGTTAAATTTCTCCATAATGTTATCTCTCCCACAGGAGCAGTAACGTCTCAGAGATTTTGCATTCCTGCAACAGTTTGGTTTGATCGTGGCGATGTTTTTTTATAAAGTGTAAATGAATTTTTTTGACTATTTGTTAATTCATCTTGGTTTATCGTCAATGTTGCTATATTTGTATAGAGTCGTTTTCTTGGAAGATTTTTTATAGTGACATCGATTGGATCTTGATCTGGTTTGAAATATTCTACTGCTAATATTTTATCTCCTATCTCTAGATTGATAGGTGTTTTTACTGTATTATCATCTATCGTAATAAGTCATTTTGTATAGTCTGTCTCTTCAGGAAGTATAAGAATATATTTGGCTTTGTCTGCAACTCCAAAAATATCTCGGAAACTACTTGGAGTATCTTTTTCATCTATCTTGTTGCTTACTTTTATAATATATCCATCTACCTGTTCTCACAATATTTTACTATTTTTTCGTGAAAACTTGAGACTATCAAACGTTTGTCCGTCGGTCTTCATATTTTTTACTTCTTTGTTTTTCTCTACCATCTTGATAATGAGTCCATTGATTGTAGTGTATCCATATGCATCACTATTTTCTCTAATTTGATCAAGTGATGAAATATATCGGCTTGATGAATTAAATAAGTTTCATGGATGCTCGTTTGCATAGCTATAAAATTTGTTGTAATATGTCGTCAATGTATTTCCTCATTTGGAAAGATGTTCCGTTTCTTGTTGTCCGTATTTGATATAAATAGAATTTAAGTCATACATCAGGATATCATTGTTTCCGTCGTTGTTGAGATCCAAATTAGAATATGTTTTCTTTACTTTTTCTATGTGATTTGGTGCGACTACAGTATTTATTATGTTTTTTTCTGTACCGCTATATGCTTCTACAAACACTCCATTTACATATGCTGTGATATCTGCGCTATAATTGGTTCATTCTGTAGTTGGACAATCAGTACATGAAGACTGTGCAATAATTGGTCTTTCTGTATATGTCAATAAAGCACTATCTATCTTTTCTTTTGTAGTCTCTAAATATGTTTTAGATTTGTTGTATACAGACTGTGTCATATTTAGTTTTTCTGGACCATCATTAGTAATGGCTTTGAAATATCCATTTACTAAAGTTTGATTGAGTGTTAAGTATGTTTTTGTAGGATCTTCTTGTGATTGTAAAATATTTTTGGTAGGCGAATCTATAGTCAATAACTGTGTACTGAAACTTGCTGACTGTGTTGTATCAGCGACTAAGACTATTTTATCATTTCTCATTTTTTCAATAAAATTATCATAATCTTTGATTTCTTTTTGGAGAGTTTGATTTTCTTTCATTTTTTTATCTATCATTGATTGTGCAGCTTTTTCTACTTCCTGTATTTGTTTTGTTGCAGGTAAGATTGTTGATTTATTTTCTATTGTCGCTAGGATTGCTTTTACTTTAGTGTTCATGACTTTGTCTGTTATTGTACTATTTTCAAAATTTATTAATCATGCTTTGAGTTCTGTGTATGCAGTTGTATAATCCATCATTCCTGGTTCTTTTGGTTGAAGATATCCATTGAAATTAATATCTTGATTTAAACCATCGATAAAATCGAGCGTATCTACTCCTGGATTATTATTGGCTTTGTCGGTTACTGTATCTACAGCTTTTTGCATAGGTGCTTCTACAGTTTTAGAAACTGCTTCATTAGTAATATTGGCGATGTTTTGAAATACTCAATACACTCCATCGAAATTGAATTTGAGTGTAATAAATGCATCCATTTTCAAATCAAATCATTGAAGGGGAGGATCTTTGAATTTTGTAGTCAGATCAAAATAATCAAAAATTGGCACATTCCATGTCCTTTGTGTTATCTGTTCTATTTTTGCTTTCACTGATTTTTCTCCTACCAACCCTATTCATCCTTTTATTATACAAAATACTTTTCCTATAAATTTTGCTACACCGAGGATAGTATTAATTTCTGGCAATATCTTTGGAATCTTTGGTGCGGGAGGTAATATTGGTAGATCTATCTTGATGTTTGGAATAAATGATGGTGGTTCTGGTAGAGTTGGTGGTCCTGGTATTATAGGAATAGTTGGTAATGAATACGATAATGACAATCCTTTTATAAAATCTAAATTTAATCACCACATAATATCTAGGTTTATTTCGATATTTGGTGGTTCAGGAAGATTTGGTAATTGTGGTAATGGTATTTTGATTGGCACAAAATTTATCTTTGGTAATATAATATTCATTCCAAGTTCTATATGTGACATATCTATATAAACATTTGGAATCTTAAAATTTGGAATAGGGAATATTGGTAGTTTTGGACAGAGGAATGATAGGCTACATGAAAATGCTCCGTAGTTATCATTACTACATTTAGAACATTTTGCTGATCGATCTACAAAGAAATCTATAATCGCTTGTCGTGTTTTGATTGCTCCTATCAATATAATAATGGCGTCTACATATTGAGAGAATCTATTTGCATTTGTATTGAGCCAGTAAGTTGTATTTCCTACAAATTCTGAAAGTAATGAAGAAATCTCTGTCAGATATCTATCAGTAATGTGTGTTCGTTCATAGAGTTGTGTAGGGAATTTTTTATATTTTTCTAATACATTAATATTTTCTTTTACGGAACTAATAAGTCCAGCTGTGTTTTCTTGGAAGCTTAAAAAACCATCTAACGATCATGCTATTCCAGCACATTGTTCTAGATTTTTTATTACACTGTTTACACTATCTAATCTTGCTTGATCTTCTTTTGTAAATGTATTTCCTGTTCATGCTATTCCTATAGCTCCTGCTCATTTTTTTATATTTAATCATGCTTGTACTGTTTTCCAGCGAGGTAATTTAGCTATTTTTATCGCTGTGTTTGTTGCATTTACCCCTATATTTTTTATATCTGCTCCCATATCTTGTCGTACATTTCCTCCTGTCGCTGCTATAATTTGATCCATATCTTTTATTTCTTTGGCAATCCATCAACTTAGACTGTTTTTGTCAGCTTGCGTTAATGTATGATCTTCATTCATTAATAATGAACTTTGTATTTTTTCTAAATTTGCTTTTGTTTTTTTTGCTTCTTCTTTGTCGGTCGTTCCACATATTGCTAACATCTGATTGAACATACTTGTCCAATCTTCAAGTATCTGTCCGTTTTTTTCTAACCATAACTTGAGATAGTTTTGGTACTTTGTAATATCGTCGCTTGTAAGCATAGGAATCTTAACATTTACATCTTTGGAATCGATGTTTACGAGAGGAACTTTATTAAATATTTGTTGGATTGCTTCAAATGGGTTACTTCCTATTTGTTGTGAAATATTACTGACTTGTTGTTTGGAAAGTGCATCCGTTCGATTTTTTCATGATCCTAGTCATTCTCCACTTGTGTCTTGAATGTATCATTCAGCTTTGTCTTGAGCATTAATTTCTTTGTAAGTATCTCACAAATTTCCGATTTCATCAAACCCCTCAAATAACGTAGTCATATCAGGAAGGTCAACCTGTATCGTCATTTTGGTCAGATTATTTTTGATATATTGTATTTGGCTTGTTACCCATTTTTGTACTATACATTGTACTAATCATTTAGCTTTTCCTCCCAATATTTTAAGTGTAATTTTTGGTCATTTTTTGAGATCATATCCATCATAGAGATTAGTTTCTCATGCTGTACTTATTGTAGTTATCGGCTCTTGATCTATAGACATAAGTCATCAAAAATTTCCTTGTGGTATCGCTGCTGAGTAAGGAGGATTATTTTCTGATGATCACGCAGCAACTATTTGTATTGGTGAACTTGTAGTGATCACATTTGATATTTCATTGTTGTCTGCAAATACTACAGAGTTATTAAATTTTGGAGGATTATTACATGTTCATGCTGCACTTAAAAAACTTGGATTCTGAATATCGGCTCTTGGTCATACACTTCCTCAATTTCCTCATCAGTTGTTTGGACCTCCCGAACAGCTTGATATTGGTGGTAATGCGATAATAACACAGTTTCCTCACATATCACTAAATGGTTTTGGTATTTTTGTCCCTACTGGATATGGTCAAGCACACATAGCCATACCTACGCCAAGAGTAAGTGTAGGTGCAATATATAATCTAAATTGTGAAGTTGCTCATCCAAATATTCCTCATACAGATACTGGACTTGGTGGCCAAACAGGAATAACTGAACTTGCAGGAAATGACACAACCGGTATTCACTTACCAAGTGTTTGATTCATTGTTTGGAATGCAGCATATAATGGATTTAGTGGTCATGGTACACATCAGAAAACGTGATACGAACCAGGAGCCAAAAATGCTTGATTGAATGGTATCGGTGATCACTGACATCATCATCCTTCTAATTTAAATCACTGACAAAGTCACTGTAGCGCTGTATCCATTTTTTTGGAAACTTTACCCATTGCTGCATCAAGAAAATTTGTATTAATATTTATTCCTCATCATTGAGTAGATAATAGGCTAGTTAATGACGCTACAGGCATCAACATATTGACTGGTCTTCGGTCTTCTAAACTTGCTGATACTCATGGTATATTTGAAAGATCGTCTATACCACCGATAGCTTCTACCTTATCAAGAAAACTATTTGTAGCTGTTGTTTGAGAATCTGCTGCTAATTTATTGTATTCGTCTATTTCTTTTTGAATATCATAAAATTTTTCTTCATAGGTTCTTTTGTTTCCAATAACAGTATTAAATAATATTTGTCTGCCCTTTTGACATGCATCAGTACTGTTTATTGCTATATCTACATATCCATCTTTAATTTTGTTTTCTGTCAACAAATCTTGATCTTCTACGGTGATTGTATTTATTGGACCTACTTGTTCGTAAGTTGCCATATAAGAAAATGTAAGTTTTGCTCCAGAATTGAGTTGTATATTATCAATAACAAATTGAAATTCTTCTGGTACGTCTCGATCAATTTTGAGTGATCAGGTATTATTTGTATCAAATAATAGAGAAGTAATTTTATTCGTAGGATCTTTTACTATAGATCGTGGTCACTTGAGTACATCTATATAAGTGAGTTTATTATTTGGTTTTTTATAAATTATTGTAGTTTGTATTACTACAGGATCACCTTTTCTCAAAACTCATCCATTCATATCATTGTATTTTTTATATACACTTACTATATCGTTACTTTCGTTGATCGGTAGATAAAAAATATTTTCTGGAGCTGTTGTTTCATAGAGAGGAGAAGTACTTAGTGGATTTTCTGTAAATGCAAGCTGTCTAGCTCATGCAGTAATAAAATTATTTAGATTTGTGCTAAAGTTTTTTGTTTCACTCATAAATTGTGCTTTGGCATAGTTACTAGTATCAATTATTGGTGGAGGCAATTCTTCTTTTGTTCATTCTGTTGGTGCCTCTGATCCTAATCGATGAACAAGACTTTCATCTTGTATATATCGACTACTGTTTACTCTAATAGCTAAACGTTTAACAATTTTATATGTACCTTTTTGTCTTTCATATCGATTAGCGTCACATGCTCATGTAGTAGAGGAGAGAAAATTTGCTCCTTTGTTTGTTCATCCTCCATAAAAGATTTTGATATCTCCAAATGTATCGTTCGTTACTATATCCAACATATTATCTTTGTCTGTATCTACAACGTAGAGTTGGTTGATATTTGAAAAATCATCTGGGTTTGGTGTTTGCATATCTGGCTCTGCATTTGTATTAAGACAGATATTTTTTCCATCAACTGCAAAAATTCATTTATCATTGAGATAAACTATTCCTTTGTTATTTGATGTAATGACTGTTATATCTTCATATCAGTTTCCATCTATATCACCTATATAAATTTCTTTTATAGGTTCTGCAATAATCATAAGTTCTTGAAGATTTTTGTATCATTCAGTTCCTCAATAATTTTTTAATAGTTTAACTGTACCATCTGTATATACAACTATTAGATCTTTGATTCCATCGTTATTGAAGTCTATAGGAAGTGTTTTGTAAATATTCTTGTTTGGGTCTGTAAATATTGTTTGTCCTATTGATGCATCAAAATCAGTATCAGGTATTTCTGGATTTTTCTCTCTTCTTTCCAATAAGGGATCTCAGAAATTAATAAGGAATTGTGATCCATATGAGATAGTTGCTTCTCCTACAGCCTTACCATTTGCAAAATTTGAAATATTTTTGAAGTCACTAGTAAATCCAATACCTAGCATTGCATCTGCACTATCTTCGATAGATAGATATCATTTTTTATTATATGCACTTGCGATAACAAAAATTCCTATTCCTTGTGTGTTGGTAGATCATTCAGTAAAGATAGGTGTCGTACCGTAAGTAATTGGATCTTGAAGATCGATAGTGGTAGTATTTGTAGTTATAGAATTTGTATTCCAGATCAAAAATTTTCCTATTATTTTTTCGTCTAATGCTACTGTATATGTACTCATATCTGCTAACATTTCGTTGTCTGCAACAATCGTAAGTGTTGGATCTATCATTCATTGTGTAAGATCAAGTACATCGTTTCCATTTATAGTTATCTTTGTTTTGGTTGCTTCATTACCTGTGATTACACTATCCGTAGGTTCTGGAATATATACGAGTGTATTTGTAGTTTTTTTGAATTCATCTATTGCTCAGATATCTGTTATGGCTTGTATTTTAAAATTATTTGTCGAACCAAAAATAACATCTGCTACTTCAGGTAAATTTATAATAAATTGTTGATTTTTTATAGTAAGTTCAAATTCTTTGTTGTTTATACTTTGAATTTGTCCGTTTGGATCGATAATATATTCTATTTGTTTTATTTTGCTTGGATCAATAAGCTGAGTTGTTGTAGCTAATAATTTATTAGATTTAGTAGTCATTGTATTTACTACTTTGTTATTTTCAGAAAAATATCATCGTTGATTTCCCCAATCTGTTCCAAAAAGATTGAGATACATGATGTTTATTTTTTCTTTTGGTAATATACTTTCTTGGATTATAAACTTTTGATATGCTGGTACTTGATCTGTTAGAGCTCTTTCTTCTGTAGCGATATATCCGAAGACATATCATTCACCACCTGCTCCTGTACTAGTAATAGTATATATATATTCTTTACCACTATAAGTAAATTCATTGGTATTGATATTTGCTGAACCAATAACTCAAATCTTTATTTTTGTTCATGTGATGACTTTGTTGTTTCGTGTATCGACTACATGAATAACTCAAGTAGTACTTGTTGTAGTGGTAAGATCCAATTTGCTTTTTCCTAAAGTAAGTAATACTTTTTTTGCTGCTCCTGGATCTATTTGTACAGGAATAATGATAGGATCTATTCCAGGAATATTAATAGTTATTTTGTCTTCACCAGCTTTAAAGCTTGGATATAACGCTATTGTGAGATCACCATTTTCGATAACATAATCGTTTGATAAACGGAATACCTTTTGTTGTTTGGTTATATTATTTTGTAATATCTGCGCTTCTCCTGTAACTCATGGAGTCAGTAATCCCTTTTCGCTTATGATATTTGCTATTGTATCAAGTCTATTTCCATTTTCATCTACTACCTTGATATGGAGATAAGGAATATTTTCTGGTTTGATTTGTTTGAGTCAATCTTGATCATAATATTGAATATCTGCTTCGTCTTTTGGAAGTTTAAAATTAAATACTGTCTGAGTATTTTGATTGGTATTTGTTTTATAAAATGTTCCTTGTTGATTATCAACACTTACAATACCTTTTGCTACGATTATCTTTTTTTGAGCAGATTGTATTATTGTTGTAGGTTGGATTGCTAACATTTTTTCTTCTGTTTTGGTAGGCATGACTGTTATAGTTGTACCTATATTAACTCCTATCGGTGCCTGATAAACAAATACTGCTTTTGTAAAATTATCAAACTGTATGCTATTGTTGCTTGCAGCACCATCACTTATTTTACCTTGTCCGTCTGGTACGCTAATAGTGTATGATTCAACTGTTTGTCCTATAGAATTTCCATCTTTATCTTCTGCTTTGATGACCAGTGGTATTTCTCATCATCCCATTACAATTACTGGCGTAGTTGTAGATATTGTTTCAAGACTTATTTTATCTACTGGTCATGGAAGTATTTGGATTACTTGTGGTTTTGTTATACAAGAATCTGTTGAAGCTATAGGAGCACAAATTTGTATTTGTAATGCTGTACTTCCTGCTTTTTTATTATTGAGTTTGATAGAAAATGTTTCTTGTTCTGTAAATGGATTATAAAATTGTTCGGCAGCATCAGTACAAATATTATTACTCAATATTGCACCATTTTCTTTTATAATACCAAAACAATTGTCTCCTACTCCTATTATTTTTAATTTAACTTTTCCTACATCTTGTGTTGTTCCTATGTTAATAGTGTTATTGTTTCCTGTACTTACATTTATTATGTTGTTGGGTACATTAACTACAGCATAATTATTATATCCTTTGAGTGTTTCTTTGATAGCTCCTGTCGCTTGATTGATAATATCATTATTGTCTGGTGTACTTCGTTGATCTCCATATTTTTTCCATTGATCTCCTGCATTTTCAAAGCTATTTTGTATTTCTTTGAATGTTCATAAAACCGTTGGTCCAAGTGAATTTTTGAAACTTATCTCAATATTGAAAGGCTTGGTCATTATTTTTTTTGCCCAACATTTTGTTGCTTTGGTCCAAGGTGATTTAAATGTCTTGAAGTCAAAGAGTAATGATGATCCATCAGGATCTACTCATTCACAAGTATCTACATCTTTTTGGAGATCATTTATTTGTGTTGGATCTTCTATAAATGCATTTGTTGCATTTGCTGTGGTCTTTGGCTTCGGTGCATTTGCTTGTGATTTTTGTATTTGTTGTATAAATCCTGGTAAGTCTTTGGTAGTTACATAGTCCATACCATCAGAATTTATGTATCCTACTTCATATCCTGTAATGTTATATGTTGGTGTCAAAAACTTTCCTTGATCGTTATCTTCTGTCAAATATGAACTTACTGTATTGCTTATTTTGTGATTTATATCAAAACTTAATTTTGTCTCGCTTATATCTCAGATGACAGTACCTTGTACTAATCTTTCTGGTCGAGTAATATTTTGTTGATAGAGAAAATTTGCAATTAAATCAACTTTTTCATCAGTAGTATTGGCGTTATTTTTCCCAAAAATAGCAACCTTACTATTCATACTTATTAATGTGTCTATATATTCTGCAAGCTTATCAATAAAATAATTTGTAGGCAATAAATTGTAATTGTGTGTGTTTGGATTTGCTAAAGGATCGAGTTGTCCTAATAAATTAAATTTTGCACTTGATGCATTATAATATCCTGCTTTGTTATTTTGTTCTATTTGTAATAGTTTGTTATATTCTACTACCTTACCTATTAGATAGCTCTTAATCGCTTCTCTGATTTCGTTTGGTTTTTTGAGGATAAGTTTATCATCAACTTGTTTGTATACATTTACCTCATAAAGATTTGGATAATTTAATTTTACGGTTCCTCATCAAATTCCTTTGAAAGTAATATTTCTGATGTTATCAATCGGTCTGTCTGTTGTTGTCAGATTCATTCCTCTATTTTTTTCTTTTTTGTTAGGGTCATTGGAAACTGCAAAGGTATTCATTACCGCTCTAGTTTGTAGAATTTCATTGGAAATTTTCGTTGGAGCAAATGATTGATTGATTTCTACAAATGGCTGTATTGGTCAGTAGTCTCCTGGATAATTCTGAATTTTAACGATCTTGTCATTAACATCAAGAACTGTTGGTATGGTTACATCAGTGATGATAGTATCTAATACATCACAGATAGATTTATAATACGTTACTGTACATCCAGCTCATGTTTGTAGTGCTGCTATATTAGCTCTTTTTGCTATTATTCCAGGAATATTATTAGTTATTGGTACAATTGTATTATAGATACCTCGTGCATTTGTAAATGTTGCTTTGAGTATATTGGTGTTGACGTTGATGATATTGAAGTTTTGTATTATAGATGCTTTTCGTGTATTTAGGATTTCTACGTTTTGTTTTTTAAATCTTTCTGAATCGATAATACTTGAAAAATATAACATCGTAGTATTGATATTTAGGTCACTTATATAATTTGATAATCCATCCAATCCTTTGTTGATGTTTTGAATCCTTCCTGTCATATCCAATATTTTTGCTATATTGAGATTTTTACCGCTCCAATCACTTGCTTTGGCTGCAATTTGTGCAGAAGTCATCGAATTAAGACTAGCTTCGTTGAAGCTCGTTATCTCTAACATACCATTATTTCCTGAGTCAACCAATTGTTTTAATTTTATTAGATTGGATACAGTACCTGTTATATCCATAACATTGACACCACTAAATTCCAGATTCTTATCTAAGATATCTTCTTGTGTCAATATAAGATCTTTAGTGACGTTTTTATAAAATGTTTCTAGATCCCAATCATCTTTGAATTTAAATATGTCTGTGCTAGAAATCTGTTGCCATGTTGGTGCAATATTCTTTATTCTTGAATCGATTGTTTTATATGTATAGGCATGTCATTTCACATTACATTTCAGTAAATCTGTACCACCTGCTCGATCATAAAGTACAACTGTTCATCCATATGTAGTGCGCTTTGTCATTACATCATAGAGCGTGAAGAAATTATTTTGTGCATATGTTTTTGGTGGATTGTATCCTCGTATTGGATTTGAGAGATCAGTATTAACTGGTTTTTGATTGGTAAACTTTAGATCGATACCATTTGATTTTGGATTGCTGATATATGAAAAAATGTTATTATATTTATTTTCCATTCTTTCTTTTACAGCGAATGTTTCTTGCATGATACTTGCATAATTTTCTGCTCAGAGATATGTGTTTGCAATTGGTTGTGCTGTATTTATCTTTTTGGATCCTGCAATATTATATACAGGGAGTTTCGCATTTTTATAATTATAATTTGTCAGAGTATTTGTTGTAAAGTTCATATTCATTGGTGAGGCTCATCCTCGATATCTTTGTGAAAATTGCTCCATAGTTTCACATCCTCATTGTTGATCAGTATTGAATATATTACATTTATCTTCAGTTGCACTATCATCTGCTTTTCGTGTTTTCTTTCGTAGGATACAATAACCAAAAAGATTTAACATACAGTCTTTATTCCAGAGACTCTGTTTATTAATCTTTAATATATTATAGAGATCTAGTTCATCCTGAGCACTATTAATGTCATTTCCTCTGTTGGCTTCTACCTGAATCGAAGAAAAATTGTAAGATCATCCTATAGATTTAGTAGGATTGCTAACATTTTGTGTGGATAATGTATTAAGATTCTGATATGTTCATCTATATGCACTAGTATCTTGAGCACCCATAATCAGATTAACATTTTTACCAAAATAATAATTTTGATAAAAATCATATGTTTTTCGAATACATTTTGGTAATGGATATCCTGTCACTCGGAATGTTGGAGGTATTTTGATATCTCCTTCAAGCTTTAATTCGCTTACTGGAATCGGTATTGTTATATAATATTTTTCCTGTTCTATCGTATCGTTTAATTTACTTTCGAAAAAATCATTGATTTGAATAAGTAATCATTGAATATTATTGTCGCTATCTCCTGCCATCCAACTATCTTGTTGATTTATTTTGTCTGTATTTCCGTTGATATCATCAAATGTTTCTCATTCTGTATTTCTGTATCGTCTTGCGATTGCTCCGACATTGTCTTTGATTTTTGAAAGGAATGTGCTTCCTATCAGTCCATCATATGTTTTAGTCATTTCATCTGTAGCTTTTTTGAGTGTAAGTGTTGGCATAGGTGCTGTAATCTCTGCTATTACACCTTTTGCTTCATCATTTCTTGACTTTATCATTTCTCCATAACTCTTAATTTCTGGGTCTTCGGCGTTTTGTGTTTCACTACTTAATGTATCTCCTACAGTAAGCGCATCGTTATTGTGTTCATCTTTTAATGTATCTAAGAGTAGAGGTGTATATCTATGATATCCTATATCTTCTCAGAATATTATTTTATTTACATAATATTTGGTATTTTCTGGGATGAAATATTTTTTGAGTCCAATAAAATCGTCATACCAAATCGCTTTGTCTATGAATGTTGTTGGATGTAATTTATATTCTTTTACTTTTTCAAAAAATTTATTATATTCTGGAGCTGTTTCAAATTTTATTATTCCATGCCATATCTCTGCTTGACCATTGGGATTATCATTTGATACGAAAAACTTTTTATTGGTATCATAAATAAATTGTTGTTTTTCGAAATCTACATAGGGATAGATACTTGGATAAATAAATCCATTATTTTGTACAACTGGTAATGGAATATCTCCTATTAAGACTAGTCCTATAAGTTTTGAACTTTCATCTTTTACTCACTCAAAATACATATTTTCCAATATTTGTGATATCTCATGTGCTTTGAGTGTTGTTGTATCTATTGGGAGGACTACTACTTTACTATTGGATATTTTGCCTTGGATATATGTTTTGGTATATCGTTCAAGATTGTTTTCTATATCTGGATAGATTTTTTTATCTACAAAAATTGCCACAAGGTTGGTTGTACTTGGGTTTTCTGTTGCATAAACTTTTTTTCGATCAATAAAAATACTATTCTGTAAAAGATATGATAGTCCATAAAGTATAATAAATATTCGCACGCTAAGTTTCTTGGTTCAATTCATCAGTTGAGAAGCTGAATTATAAATGCCTTTATATACACGAAAAAATGCGATACGATAGTATATATAAAAGACATAAAAAATAAACAAAAAAAGCCACTTTTCCTATTTGCAAATTGGCTTTTTGTGATACAATATAGCTCTATTTTTAGAGACAATAAAAACTGGTAAAATTTGCTGATATTTTGACTTATCCGTTGATTAACATTATACCATCATCAGGCTCTAACTGTAGGATTTTGTACACGCGTCTGTTTTTGAAATCAGAAAATACTTCGTTTCACTTGTGTTTTCTATGTCAAAAATCGCCGGTACAATTCTCTCCTTCAAAAAAATCGCGTTTCACTCCCTTTTTTTGTGGTTCGAAATGTTTGATTTGCTTTTTTTCTAAATATCCGTATAATGAAGACAACTTGTTATAATATTTGATAACATCATCTATGACAATAACCGTGTGTGGTGAACTTATTTTCTCAATAATTTCCATATATTCACCATATTGGCTTTTCTGTCCATCGATAAAGATAAAATCTACCGGTCCTTGCACCAATTTTTTGATAGGAGCATAACGAAAATCGTATGGATAACTGATGATATTATAACAACGTGATTGTTTTGTATTTTGCAATCCTTCTAAATATGCAGGATAACAAATCTCAAATGAAGTAATCTTTCCTTCTCGTGTATTTATTAATTCTCACATATATATACTGCTATAACCTACTGCACCTCAAATTTCTATACATATTTTTGGTTTATGCTTTCTCAACAACTTTCACAAAAAGTTTTCTGTTGCCAAGCTTATAATAGGAATTTGCTTTTCTTTGCATGTCTTTCTTAGAGTCTTTAATATTTCCATTATAATTACTAGATTGCTAAAATATTTATTTCACATAACAATTTTTATTTATTGAACCGCTTTTCGAAATTTGTAATTACTTCATTTCACCTGCCTGCCGCAGGCAAGGTTCGTACTTACAGTTTCTTTAGCCGTCCCATATAACTCTCGCATCCAAAAAAAATATTTTACAAACTTTTTTTTGATGGTCGAGCCCAATTAATTATTTTAAACTTTTAAACTTATACATTATTATGAACGAAACACAAACACCAAACGTACCTGGAACACAAAAACCTTCAGTACAAACATCAAAAACACCAATACCAGCAAAACCAATTTCATCAAGACCAGTATCTCCGGTATGATTAAACAAATCAACATCACCAGCAAAACCAGTATCATCAGCACAAATGCAATGAAACTTATCTATTGATTTTAGCAAAAAAAACAATTCAAAAACTCCGTATAAAGGGAGAAAACCACTTCGTCCACAAGGACCTAAAATGACTTCTGAAGCCTTTCTTCGTCATAGAGATGCTAAACCAATAACGTCTATTGATGATCCTCGTAAACTTATCAAAAAGGGAGAAAAACCCGTAAAAATTTGAAGTTTGCTTTGATTACAACAGGTTTGACAATGTATGTTTATTGAATATGAGAATGATCTCATCCTTATTGATGCAGGTATGGAATTTGCTGCTAATGAAGAATTATGAGCAGATTATATTATTCCTGATATTTCTTATATCAAAAAAAATAAACATAAATTAAGATGAATTTTGCTTACTCATGGACATTTGGATCATGTTTGAGCATTGAGACATATATTGCCTGAATTGGATTTCCCTGTAATTTATACTACGCCACTTACTTTATGAATCGTAAAAAAAACTTTTGACGATCCAAAAGAAGCAGCTAAAATTAAATATAAACTCGTAGATCCTGAAAGCGATATTTTGAAATTAGGATGCTTTACTATAGAATTTGTTTTGGTAAACCACAACATTCCTGAAACAATGGCTTTGTCTATCTATACCCCAAAGGGATTAGTTTTTAATTCTGCCGATTTTAAGGTTGATTATACTCCTGCTGTAGATAAGCCTGCTGATTTAGCAAAAATTGGTAGAATTGGTATAGAATGAGTAAAACTTTATATGGGAGATAGTTTATGAACCAAAAAATCTGGACGATCAGTTTCTGAAAAAGTTATTGGTAAAACGCTTGATGATATTATCAAATGAGTAGAATGAAGAATATTAGTCGCTACTTTTGCTACCAATGTAGGTAGAATAATCCAGATTATTAATAGTGCAATTAGATACAATAAAATAGTTTTTCTTTCTGGAAGATCTATGGTTAATCTTGTCGAAATCTGTCAACAATTATGATATATTACCGTACCTAAACAGTATATTCGCAAACTAGACAATGAAATTAATAGTCTATCAGACAATAAGGTTCTTATTCTTTCAACTTGAGCACAAGGCGAAGAATTTGCTGCTTTGACAAGAATGGCAAGAAATGAACACAATATCGTAAAACTTAAAAAATGAGATACTATTTTGATGTCTAGTAGTACTATTCCTGGTAATGAAATTGCCATGAAAAATATGCTTAATAAACTTGTTATTAAAGAAATAAATCTGATTACTAACAATGAAATGGATGTTCATGCTTCAGGACATGGAAGTATTGAAGATCACAAACTTTTCCTCAATCTACTAAAACCAGAATTCTTTTTGCCATATTTTATGCCTGCAGAAGAAAGATATGATCATAAAAAAATCGCTATTGATATGTGAATACATGATGATAGAATCTTGATGCCTGATACCAATGGGCATATTATAGAAATGTATGATGATGTAGTCCTTATTTCAGATGAAAAACTTAAATTGGATACTATTCTTATTGATGGAAAAGGACAATGACATATGTCATGAGAATATGTTATCAAGGCAAGACATATTATGGCAGCAAATGGAATTGTATCGTTGATTTTCAAGATTGACACCAAGAGTAATGAGCTCGTCGGGAATATTCAGATTGAATCTAGAGGTTTTGTTTATTCTAGTGAAGTAAAAACCATTCATACACAGATTGTGGATTTTGCTAGAGCAAAATATAATGAACATCAAAAGAAACGTATGGACATAAAAGATAATCTTAGACAAATTAAAGACACTCTTGGCGAATTTATTTCCAAAATTATAGGTAGAGTACCAATGCTTTTACCAATGTATGTATACATCAATAGAGAGACTCAAAATGGAACTCCTGATGTTTCATTGGATGAATCAGTTCTTGGTATGACTTTAGAAGAACAAGGATATGATGACTAACTCGCCGGAGGCGAATGAAAAACGAATAATGAATAGTGAAAAATGATGGAATTTCTTTTGAAATATAAAAAAGGCTCTGCAAAATACTGCGGAGCTTTTTTGTTGAAAAAAAACATGGTATTCGTATAAGCTAAATAACCTATTAGCTTTTAATTTCTTATCATATCCAATGGCAAATACTTATAATCACACATTGACATGGTCTACGACAAGAATTACAGTGCTAGAATATTGTAATAAAAAGTATTTATTCAATTATTATCCTCATTCTTTGAGAAGTCTTAATCAAGATGTTTGGCTTACAACGCTTTTGCTTAAAAATCTTAAGAGTGCAGATATGCGAGTAGGTGAAAAGACCCATCATTTGTTGTCTGATTATTTGAGAGCATTGAAAAGATGAGATTTTGAAGAATGAACTATACAAAAATTCAAAGATCGCGTTATAGATGAAATGAGAAAAGAATTTGAAATATCTAAAACGAGAGATTATACTGCATATGATAGAGATCGTAAGTTTGGACTTTCAGAGCATTACTATTGAGAAAATATTGATGATCAATTGGAAGAAATTATCCAAAAGGTTACTCATAATCTTGATGTTTTTCTAGAAAGTGAACGAAATGAAAAAGTACAACATTTTTTTAAAAATGCGCAATCGGTCTATGTAGAAAATCCAAGAGAAAGGGATTTTGAAGGAATGAAATTACATTTAAATTCTATTCCTGAATTGAAAAGTGTAAATGTGATGGCAGCCCCAGATTTTGGAGTAGTTGTGTCTGATAATAAATATCTTATTCTTGATCGAAAAAGTGGAAAAGAAAGAATGGATATCGATGGTGCTTCTGAACAACTTAAGATCTATGCATTAAAACTTCTTTTGAAATCTAATCTTAATATTGATAATGTAGATATTGAAGCATATGAGGTCTATCTTCCAAGTCTTCACCAGATTGGTGGTAAAATTGAAAAAGCTGATATTGATCACATTCTTCAGAAAATAAAAGATGATGTAGAATTTCAAAAACAATTTTTGGAAGATGGTGATATTATCAAAAACCAACCATTGTCTGTAAATAATTTCCCAAGAACAAAAAGCGAAAAAAAATGTGCAAGTTGCACATTTAGGAAAGTGTGTGAAGACCTAAAAAGTTTTGAATAAATTCAAAACTTAATGAATAATGAAAAGTGAATAGTGAAAAATGATGGAATTTTTTGATTAATAAATAAGAAAAATCCTACGTTTTTAGTTTTTCACTGATTGTTTATTCCTGGATGAAATGAGGGAAAACTTTGATCTTCTCATTATCTATAGTATAGGACTTATGTACGATATCTTTCATGAAATCGGATGGTACCAAAAATGTGTCCATCCTTTTTTGTAATTGATTTTTTATGAGGCGAAGTGATAAATATTTTCCTATAATCGCTAATTTTTTCAGTGGATTGTTTGTCGGATACGAACTGAGAAAATGCTTTAAGGTGAGTGGTGTCTTGATAGTATGTTCGCTGGTTAACTGACTTGGAAATGGAAAAAAATATCCCAAATCATGAAACATCATCCGTTTTTTTGCGGAACTATATCTGCTTACTTGTATCGGTGCTCGACCGAGATATCTCATGACACTGTTGTATCGAATGAGATCTGGTTTTAGTTTTTTTATTTTTCTTTTTAACCTTACTGCTTCATAACAATTTACTAATCCGGTAATGATTCCTAGATATTTTACGAATTTTCCAAGTATTCATGATGGTACTGATCAACCGCATAATTCCACTTTATATCCGTGTTGTTCCAATAACTCTTTTGCATCGTTGATATATGTTTCAATTCCTCAAATTCTATTAATAAAATCTGATACTATGATTATATTTCTGACTTCTTTCCCTGCGAGTGCATGGAAACGAACGATTCGACTATCTTTTCCATAATTAGTTTCAGGTTGAAGGTTTCAGGTTGAAGGTTGTAATTTAGCTATTAAATTGTGTAATTTTTCTCATGTTGTGTGACCGTGCTGGTGAGTGAGATCAAGTTTAGAATTGATAAATTCTTTGAGTCCTCACTTAGCATATCAGATGACCGGTAGTCATCGTTTCATAGCATTTAATGCGGAAAGACCAAATGTTTCAAGACATTCTGATGGCATAAGACAATAGTCACAATTTACTATGTATCTTTTGATTGTTGTAAGATCTTTTCGTCAGAAATAATGTATATTTGAATTTTTACTCGCCAATTCTTGTATTCTTTTTTCTCCGCTTCCTGAGCCAAAGATAAATAGTGCGCAGGGTAATTCTTGTTTATTTTTTTCGAACATCTCAATCATATCGATGATAGCATCGAATCATTTTTCTTTTTCAAGTCTGCCGAAGTAGAGGAGTCCGAGCATAAATTAAGAATGAATAATTAAGAATGAATAATTGGGTGTCATTGCGAGCGTTTCAGCGAAGCAATCCAGTCTTTCTTCTAGATTGCTTCGTCACTATGTTCCTCGCAATGACTATTTTTTTATTTTTTTATTTTGGTAGTTTTTTTCTGTCTTCGTTCATTGATATTTTTATGGTGACCACTAAGCAATATCTTTGGTACTTTTATTCAGAGAACTTTTTCTGGTTTTGTATATTGTGGATATTCTAAGTTATTCATATTCTGTGCGACGTTGTAACTTTCATCTTGTCGACTAGCTTCTTCCTTGATAACTCACGGGATGAGTCTGCTTATCGCTTCGATCATCGCCATCGCTGGGATTTCACCACCGAGCGTGATATATTGTCCGATAGAAATTTTTTGAAATTTTTTGGCATATTTTTTTTTCATATATTGTTCGAAACGATAGTCGATACCTTCGTATCTTGTACATACAAAAATAATATTTTTTTCTGTGCTTAGTGTATGAGCTATTTTTTGTGTGAAGACTTCTTTTGAGGGTGAGGGAAGAATAATCTGAAAGTCTTTTTCAAATCCCCCTTTTTGTTTTCCCCCTTTATCAAGGGGGACTTTAGTTTTTTTGATTTTTTTTATTATGGATTCTACTGCGTCGATTGCTGGTTTGGCTTTCATAAGTAATCCAGCTCCTCAACCGTAAATAGTGTCGTCTACTTGTTGATGTTTATCTGGACAAAATGTTCTTGGATTGGTAAAAGTGAAGCTCAGAATTTTTTTTTCTTGAGCTTTTTTGATAAGCGAAGTTTCTATGAAACTCTTAAATATGTCTGGGAAAATGCTGACTATATGAATATGCATAATTTAATGAATAATGAAAAGTGAAAAATGAAAAATGTCGGATTTTATATCTTATGGACTATTGTAATTTACGATAGTTAATATTAAGACAAGTCACACATTATTCATTATTAATTATTAGTTTTTCATTAAGTTTTAGAATCCTTTTGCAATATATTGTACCAATCTAATGATAACATATGATGATACCACGATAAGTAATCCTACAAGTGATCAAACAATTCCTTTCTTTGCGTTGGCTGGATCTTTTCCTGAACTTGCTGCGAAGATAAACATAAGTCCTGATACTACGAGTGCTACTGTCACCAAAGTTCCGATAAAGAATGTCGCTGAAAGTACTACATCTTGTACGAAAAGTCCAACAGATGTTGGGTCTCCGCTATTTCTTACGCTTTTTCTAATTCCTAGAGTATCATAGATATTGAGTTTACATTGTCCATTGGTGAGTTGAGTTTCACTACAAGAGATTCCCATAACTGAATCTGATGGTGCTAATGGTGTATTTCATGATTCTATTACTGTTTCTGTACAACTCAATACATCATTACCATAACTACAGCTACAATTTGATCATGCTATTCCTGCTCCTAAACTTGTTGTTGGACATGAATCTACCACTCAATTTGTACAAGTACATGTTGGATCTTCTCATTGCCCCCAAGAAAAATTTGCACTAACAAAAATTACTAATAAAAGAATACTGATTATTTTCTTCATTTGTTTTTGTATACAAAATAAATATGCCAAACTTATATCAATTCTCCTTGATTTTGCAAACTAAGATACTAACCTAAGTGGTATGAAATTACTTAAGGAGTATATCAGAAAAACACTAGCTCATAGGCATCTTGGCAGGGCAATGGTGGGCGCGGTAGCATTGAATACAGTCAGAACTATCTTGGGGATTCCTGATCTCGAATGATATGTCAGCTTCAATGTATTTTTTCTCAAAACAAATGATCAGACACTTAAAATACAGGTTTTTAAACAAAAAAATCAGATCTTACATGACGTAAATCTGGCTTTAGAAAAGATTGGTTACAAAACTAGAATTGAAGAAATTCGTATGAAATAATTATTTTATTGTCATTGCAAAGAATATAGTGAAGAAGTAATCTGTCATAAAAACAGGATTGCTTCACTGCGCCTGCCTGTCGCAGGCAAGTTCGCAATGACGGTGATTTTTTTATTCTTTTTCTTCTTCTTCGACAGGAAATTCTTTTTCAAAACTTTTAAATTCTTTGAGATACATTGTTTCAAAGTCATCATATACTTTGTCCAAAAATTCAGGAAAATTTGATATTTTTGTCTTTAAATAATCTGCTACTTCTGGAGTCACTCATTTTTCTTCTAAAATATCCAAAAATCATTGACCATCTTTTTCGTCGATTTGTCCTACGATGTGTGTCATTACTCGATCATAGAGTACTGGTTTTGTTTCTTCTATCATCATTTCGAGTCCTTCATCGTCAATATCGGGAATCACTTTTATGAGCATTTGTTCAATAAATATATCCGTATCAATCATATTTTTATTTATTGGTAAAAGGTTGGTTCTAAGGTATGTATTTGTGCTGAAAAAACAAGATAAATTATTTATGTTCTCCATATACATTACATTGACTTTTTTGGATAAATCACTATAAGTTTTATTCATAACAAAAACTAAATAAATAAATTATGATAAAAAAAACTTTTTTCTTGATGATTTTGGTTGCTGTGATGGCTTCCTCAATCTTTGCTACCAATAACGATACGATTAAATATATGATCGTTTATGGTCAGGGCATTGATACGCTTATTCAACAAGCTGGAGACAAAATTGGTTCAGATGTACTTGCATTCTATGAAAATGAAGATCAATTTTTTCGTGGTGATCCCATGAGTAATGGTATAATTGAATGTTCTTCTTATGGACATAAGTTTTGGCTTCAAAATGTTAGGATGGAAGAAGATACCTTGGTTGGTTTTGTTAAAATATTATCAGCTATTGTTGTTGACGATCCAAATGTGTTGATAACAGCTGTTATTCAGCCCACTGCTGGTGATGCAAATCCTCCTGTTGATTTAGAACTTCCGTTAACATATGTATTGTTAATTGGCTTATTGATTATTTTTGCGATTATATCTTGTTTCTGGTTATTTCTTAAAAAGAAAAAACAATCAAAATCAGAACAATAATCACATTATTCTTATTATAGAGTTTCCAGAATTTTTATTCTGGAGACTTTTTCTTTTCTCTTGACATTTGTTATTAAATACTTATAAGTATTTAAACAAATAAATAAACTAAATAAAAAAACATGAAAAAATTTTTGATATTCGCATTTTTGTTTGTCATAGTGACAAGCTTTGCACAAGCTAATACAAATGATACTATTGTTGCTGGAAACAGAGTTTCCATTGCTAAGGGTGATACTGCATTTATTGCAGGTATTGACTCCATAATAATTGTAAAGAGTGATACGATAACAAATTCTGAAAAAATCGACATTTATGCTGATGGAAAAAAGAAAATGTCTCAATGGGTACAATCTGGTTACACAAGTAATGTTGACCCTAATGACAGTTTAAAGGTTGTTATTCAAGTTGTTGGCGGTGATGTTGACAGTCCTGATAGTCTTCCTATTGCATTCATTTATCGTCTTTTGGTATGTATTGTTATTTTAATCGGCTTTAGTCTAGTAAAACGTTTACTATAATCACACATGTTGTTTAATTAAAAATTCTCAGGGTATTACCTGAGAATTTTTTTGTTGTATAATTATTTTTTATCATCAGTTATAACTACAATATTTTTTCCTGATGTGTTTGTATTATCTATATTTATTGCTGCTTCACCTGTATTTATACATCCATGAGATTTTGCATTGTCCTCTATTTCTATTGTTTCTATCGCATCTTTATATGCTGTTAGGTTTTTTGGTGGTTGATATATTGGATGTATTTCTAATGCATATTTATTTAATTCATATTTGGTCTTATCGATTTTGTATGTTTTTTCGTCTATCGGTACTAGTATTAGAGCTAGAGGTACTATTGTATTTTTAGTATTATTTATCGTATCTCCAATATATTTGTCTGTAAGTGTATATTTTTTATTAATAATAAATAATCAGCTTGGAGTATTTGTATTTACCTCTTTATCATGATAAATAACTCCCTTATTTGTTTTATACCATGCATAAGGAACTCGTTCTCCTTTTTCCCCCATATCTTCTCCCAATAATACTACTTGTCTACTTAGAAGTTTGTGTTCTTTAGTCAAAAGATAGAGATGATAATCTGTCTTGGAAATAATAATATAATTTTCATTATTATTATTTATTTCTCCTGAAACAAATTTTTGATATATATCTTTTACATCTTGAGCAATCTCTTGATTTTCCAACAGTTCTTTACCATAAAGACCAGTATATCAATTAGAAAATCTTTTTAAACTGTTGCGATCTATTTTTCCTGTAGCCATATTTGATGGATATTTAGAATCTCTTTTCATACCAAAAAGTTCTTGTGTTTCTATTAGTTTTCCATTTCTTAATAGTTCAATAACTTGTTCTCTTGTTTCTTGAATATTAATAGCATTGACCACCATACTTAGATCTTCATATGAAATTCATTGTGTTAATTTGTCTGATCATATCTGTTGTTTGAGTATATCTGGTGTGATGGTTATTCTTGTTGAAATTTTTGCAATCGAATCTTGTTCATTTCATTTTTTGATTGTTTCTTCTATTTTTTCATTGGCTTTTCTTTTTGCTTCGTCTTTTCCATAATTGTAAATATAAAAAACTAGTCCTCCTGTAACTCATAGAATGGTTATTATTTTTAGTATTTTATGAAATAATTTTTTCATCTTTGGTTTATTTTTTTCTTTTTTTAGTATTTTTCTTACTTCTTCTGGTGTCTTATTTTTGAAGATTTCCATAAGCTTTTTCTCTTCTTCTGTAATATCTAATGCTTTATCACTTATATTTTCTTTTATTTCTGATTTTTTTTGATTGCGTAATATTTCTAATTTTTCTTTTTCTCGATTTTCCAAAATTTCTAACTCATCGAGTCTTTTTTTTATCTGATCTGAGGTTAGATTATTTGTCATTATTATTTTTTTGAAATAAATTATTATTTATCTGCAATAACCTTGATTCCAAGTTTTTTGGTTAATTCAAAAAACATATATAAATCATTGTGATCAGCTCTTTCACTTGCTTCTTTTTTACTGATTTCTCATATTTTAAACGCATTTTCCAATGTTTCTTGGCTTAGTATATTGAGTTTTTCTCTATCATCTTTTAGTCCTTCTCGTAGTTGTTGTCTAAGCATTTCTTTTTCTTTTGTTATTTCTTGTACTTTTTCTTTTTGTATGTCTATTTTTTCTTGTAGTGATTTTGGTTTGATTCTTTGTCGTGTTTTTTTTCGATTAAACGACTTCTTTACCTTTTTTATTTTTTCTTTTTTGGCCTCTGGTTTAACTTTTTTTTCTTTAGATTCTTCAATTACTGGTGTAGATTTTTCTACTATAGGTAATATTACTTCTGGTTCCTTTTCAACCTTTGGTTCTACTTTTTTAGGTTCTATAATTTTCACTTTAGCTTCTGGTTTTATTTTTTTTGGTTCTTCAATCTTTTTAATTTCTTCAGTTTCTACTTTAGGTTGTTGTATATTGAATCCTGGTATAAAATGTGTGTTTGAAATTGCTTCTTTTATTGTCATTCTTTTTTCTTTTTTCTTTGGTTTTTCTTCTTTAATTTTTGGTTTCTTTTCGGCCTTTGGTTCTGCTTTTTTAGTTTCTATAATTTCCACTTTAGCTTCTGGTTTTATTTTTTTTGGTTTTTCAATTATTTTCTTTTTTTCTACCTCAACTTTTGGGGGAATAATTACTGGTTCCTTAATGACTTCTGGTTCAATCACCTCTGGTTCAATTACTTTTGGTGTTATTTTTAATTCTATCTTTGGTCCATAATTTTCTTTGACAATATGGGGAACAATGAATCCAAGATTTACTTCTTGATCCTCATTTAGTGGTTGTATTTTGCTCATTTCTTTCGCTATTTTTACTTTTTCTTCCATATTTGCGTTTCACAAAATATCAGCAATATCTTTTTTATATTCTGAAATCTTTTGCTGTTTTTGCGAAAGTTTTGTGAGCTCTTGAATTTTTTCTATTGTATCCATGATTGTGTTAGTTTAATAACAATAAAATTAATAGTTATTGTCTAAGATAGTATAATCTGATTGTTCTTCTGTATCTGGTTCAGTTTTTTTTGTTTTTCTTCATTTTTTATCTTTAGTAGGCGGAGTATTTATATCTAATATATCATTTCTATCCGCTCTTTTAAATGTGTTTATATATGCAGGAATAGGTATTGGTATAATATTTTCTGGAGTCGCTATTGTTTGTGAATAATTCAAGGCTCCTTGTACTATTCTTTCTCCAGCGTTATTATATGTTTGTCCTACGATATCATATGCTGATCCGTTGTATGCTGCGTTAAGTGTTATAGTTCATGAATTTACTCAGCTATCGTTTAGTGCTTTTGCTGTTTGTTCGAGTCCTTCTACACATCTCATTCCTTGGAGATAGTCGTTTGTAAATCCTTTTTCTGTTCGTACTTGTTCTCGAGGTTTATTGTGGATTTCGTTGATAAGATTGATTTTGGTTCATTCACTGATATTTGTCATTTGTAAGATTTCTTTTTGTACATCAACTACTTTAGTAAGATATTCTGATTGAGTAAGGTGTCATGAAAGTACGTGAGTCGCATCTGTTCCTCATCCGTATTGGAAATTTATCGTCTGATGCCCTGCGTTTGGAGTTCCGAAAAATTCTTTTGATTGAGTATAGAGGTTGTTATCTCCAGCCAATTCATGTTTACCTAGCATAAAATTTTCTCCTATATTACCTTTATCGCTTACAGTATGACTAGATGTATCTGTACTTGCTAAGCTTGTGGCAAGGTATGATAATCCAAAGGCAAGTCCTCATGCTTTCGCTGCACCAACCAATGATTTTTCTGTTTGACGATATTTAAATCTCTTTCGTGATTTTTGATATCCGATTTCGTTTACTTCATTACCTGTTCCGTTATTGATAAGATCCATTTCTCTTTTATATGTTCTCGTAGTCTCAAATTCGTCTAGCTTTTTATCCAATCTCATTGCTCCTGAAAGTACCAATCTATATATTGTCTGATATTCTTTTTCTGCTTCGTCTTTATTTTCAGATCCTAAGAAATTCTGTCCTGTTTTTTTATGAAAATTTAGACGTGCAAGTGCTTGCCCAATTAAATCTTCTAATTGCCTTGGTTTTGTACCGTCGAGTTCTGGTTGAGTCAATAAATCATTTATGCTGTTTGTCAATTCTTTGGAATTTTTTAGCTGATCGTGTGTTGTCATTATATAATCTTTAAATTGTCTTACATCTCTAGCTTTTTTACCAAATCCAAAATGATACAACATAAATCTTGTTGCTGGATTCATCTTGCTTATTTCGTTCATTAATTTTTCACGTTCATTTCTATTTTCCATAAGATTAACTGCCTGATTTCTTTGATATCCAACATGTTCTTTATTGTAATGCGCATGTTTTTTGATAAACGTTTTAACAAATGCCATTGTACCTACTCATCATGCAACTGCGAGTGGTCCTAGAGGAGCGAGGAGTATTGCTGGAGTAATTATTGCTCCAAGTTTTGTTACTCATCGAAGTGTTCAGAATGCATTTTTTGCAAATGGATGTTTTTCTAACCATTTACCAAATCTACTTGTATCTGAAATTGGTTTATCCAATCGATCACCAGCTTTTGTCATTGTACCTCTAAATCATTTTACCTCTTGTTTTACATCATATGCTTCTTCTCATTTTGCGAGAATTTGTACTTTAAGCATCATTGTTTGTTTTGCTATCATCGTCAATGCTCCATTATGAGCTTGATAATTACTGAGTTTTTTCATTGCATCTTTATCATCAAATTTAATGTTGAGTGTTTTCAAAAATGTTGGATTTTTTTGATATGTTTTGAAATATTCTATAATTCTTTCTCTAGCAAATATATTAAAATTCTTTTCTGCTACTGGATCTCACGCTGCTATTGCTGGATTTTGAAACATATTTTTTGTAATTTCCTTTACTAGTTTTTGATGATCTCTAAATGCAAGCACGTCTTCAGCTACATTTGATGACATCTGTTGTATGTTATTTTCTTTGATGATATTTGAAACAGGATTACTCGCATCAAGTGTTTTGTCTTCTATAATTGATTTGAAATCTTTTCTGAAAGTATCTTCATTTATCGCCCCTTGAATTAATTCATCTTTTATAATCTGTATTTCTTTGTATGTTTCTGGATAATTTGTTTCATCGATAGTAGCAAGTTTATCTATGTTTTTAAAATTATTTTCCAATTCCATTGCATGACGGTCTGCTCATTTTACAAGATTTTCATCTCGTTGCATACCTCATTTCATTTTCATATATTTGCGGGTATAATAATCTTTCATATATCATCTTCCTACAAATAGTGCTGCTTTAGTTGGCCATGATCGTGGTTTGTATCGTGTAGTATTTTTATATATCTTTCTTAACTTTTCTCCTGCTTCACGTTCAGCGATAGCACGAGTAATTTTTGTAGTATCAGAAATGGTTGATGTATGTTCTATCATTGATTCAAATTCCTTTTCTTCTTCTTCAATTGGTGTTGGGATTATTTTTTTATCTTTAGTATTTATTATTTCAGGTGATTTTTGTAGTGTTGATATTTTTGACTGTAGTCACTTCGTAGCTTGTGATTTTTCTGTTTCTTTAACTTCACCACCATGAAGTGCTTCGTATGCTCTCTCTGCTCTTTCTAATTCTTTAATTTGCGCTTCTGTTCGTTTGATAACGAAATGTGTAACTTCTCCGTTTGTTTTTTTGATAAGTTCTATTTTTTTATTGTACTTGTTGTTTTTATCTAATCTTTCAAAAGATAATTTTGTTTCTTCTTCTGCTGTTTTTCCTTCAAATAAGATCATTTTCTTTTGATCCAAAATAATTTGTTCACTGAGTTCTTTATCGAGTTGTTTAAGTATTTCTTCTTTATCTATTGAATTTTCTGTATTTATCTTTTTATATTGGGCTACTAATGTTTTATATTTTCCTTGTTCTTTGATTTCTATAATCTTTCCTCAGAAATTTATTTGTGCTGGAAAAAATGTGTTTTCTCTCGTCTTGGAAATTTCTCCCATAAGTTCATTTCTCTTGATGAGATTTTGGTCAAGCTTTAAGTCTTTGATCATCTCAAGTTTAAGATTTTCAAGCATCTGGTCTTTTTTGCTTTTGACCTGGTTTTGAGCTGATACAAGTTCTAGATTTTTGTTTGGAGTGATAGCCATTTTTTATGGGAATATATAAAGTTTTTTCGGAATACTTAATTATACTCGCGAACGCCATTTTTGTCAAATATTATGGAACTTTTTATGGATTAAAATTTAGCTATTTTTTTATTTTTGAATGCTCCGCAGGGTCACTTTTTTTCTTGATAAAAAAAGTAACCAAAAACATCAAGTCAGATGCAGAACTCAGGACGAATATTTCAAATACACATGACTTACCAACTCACCTCAAACCCCACCTAGGCGGGTCCCCATTTCGGTTCGTTCCAGTTAATTGTTTCATCTGTGTTTGAATTACTATCTCGTGGCGTGCACCTGCCTGCCGCAGGCAGGTCTGACATTTGTATTTTAGTATTTTTTTTAGATACAAAAAAACTGACCAAATTAGCCAGTTTCTTATGTTTTTCTGTGTTTTATTTTTTATAAGCTATTTGCTTTTTGTTTTGTTTCTTTTTTACTTTCTTGTTCTTTTTTTTTTGCATCTATGAGTTCTTGACGTGCATCTTGAAGATCAATAGTTGCTTTTTTAAGTGCTTCTTCTTTGTCTGTTACATTTTCTTTTGCTGTTGTTACGTTTTCTACATCATTATCGTGTGATTTTGCTGTTTTAGTTACATCTGATTCTTTTGCTCCACAACTTGAAAGAGTTAAGGCTATTGCGCTAGCACACCCAAGTTTTATAAGTTTTTTTTTCAAACCTTTCCAAGTATTTGATTTGGGTAATTTTTTTGTTAATTGATCCATTTGTTGTATATAATGGGATAAAAAGATATATTTTATTCTGCTTCTACGATTTCATCGCTTACCATATCAACAACGATATCAGAGAGTAAGTCTTTGTAGTCAGGGATTTTTGATTGAAGATATTCATCGATAGCTGTTGTATCTTTTTCATTATCTTCCAAAAATTTTACATCTTCGTCAGTCAATGTGAATTCTACGGATTCTAAGATTTCATCCATGATCGTGTCATATACGTCATCCTTTTGTATCTCAGGATTGATTTCTTTGAGTTGAGAATAGATGTAATCAGTTGCTTGTTGAATGTTTTTAACGTTTTCCATGGTGTGATAATTATATAAAAATAAAATTTATGCTACTTTTTTTATTTGTCCTTCTTTTGCTGGGACGTTCATTTGGATTATTTTATCTTCTTTGGTAGCGTTTTTTTCTGTTTCAATGAATGGATTTGTCCATGCAGTAGCTCTTTGTTTTGCATATGCATAACCGTAATAGTTTATTCTTTTTTTGAGTGCATCGATTGTTTTTTGTTCTTCTTCTGTTTTTTCTCCTTTATCTAAAACTGCGAAAAGATTATTTTTTCCTCTATTGAATTGATTGTGAAATTGTTCTGGATTCATTTGAAGTCCTATATTTGAACCTATTTTATTTATTCCTGCAGAGAGATTAATTCCTGTATAGCGGAGGAATCTTGGTTTTTCAAATCCCATAATAAATCTTACTCCATCTATAGGTTTGTCTCATATTTTATTAAATTTTTCTATAAGTTTATTTTCTGTCATTCTTCTTCTGATGGTAGTAAATTGTAGTCTTTCAGTAAGCATACGTGTTACTACTCATCATTTTGTTTCTCTTTTACCAAATCTAATCCATCTTGTAGAAATTTTTCCTAATTCTTCTGTCTTATAATCTATTTTTCCAAGAAAAAAACTTTTTGCGTTTTCATATTCTTCTTTTGTTTTTTTGAGTTCTTCTTTTATAATCTTTAATTCACTTTCTTGATTCTTTTTTTCGCTTTCACTGCTATTTTTAATTTCTTTGATTTTATTTATATATCTTTCGATAGTCTCTCAAAGTCTAGTTTTTGATTTTTCTATGATTTTTTCTGCATTTTCTTTTGTATTTTCTGGTTTATCATTCAGAAGATTTGTAAGTTCTTCCATTTTCATGGTTTTTTGTTGTGTAGCTTTTTGTGTTGCCTCTGTCATTTCTGTTTTATGTTCTTTTCCTTGTTCATCTATTTTTTTAATTGCGGCTTCTAATTCTTTTGCTTTTGCTCAATCAAAACTGGCATTTGCTATATCCAGTTCGTTCACTAACTCGTCTCTTGTTTTTGTTGTGTCGAGTGTACTCATTATACTATCTGAATGAATAAAAATTTTCTCTAACATAATTATACTCAGAAAAATTTTTCTGTCAAAAAAACGGACACTTTTTTTGTGTCCATCACTGATAAATCATTGTAAATCGCTTAATTTTGCCAAAAAATGACTAAAATGGCGTAAAATTCAAAAAATTACTCGTTTTTACTTTCGTTCTTGGCTCATCTGTTTTTTTCTATAAGAATTTGCGAATCTATGCGCTTCATCTCTAGCTTTTAATAATATTTTATCTGCTTGGTCATAGACCATAGGTATTTCGTGAATTTTGAGTTTATCATCCAGACGATAGATTATTTCGGTTATAAGCTTGTTTGGTTGTACAAATCCTCCATCCGCATCGGCGGATAGCTCCTCCTTTGACAAGGAGGCCATTAGTTTTTTAGTTTTTCAGATGTTGGATTTGGTCCTTGCTTCTCATTTTCCCAAAGAAATAATATCAATCTGACTGATTATTTTTTTTCGTTTTGGATCCTTACACAACTTTTTTACTACCCCCAACTGACCTTTTCCACCATCGATAATCAATAAATTTGGTAGTTCTCATCAGCTATTTTCTCTACGTTCCAAAAGTTCTTGTAATGCTTCATAATCATCGGATTTTTTCGCTTTGATTTTGTATTTGCGATATCATTTTTTGTAGGGGAGTCATGCCATCAGACAAGAAAGTCATCCACTTGTTCGTCATCCACTGAGATGAGAAATGTCGATGCATTCTATTTTATATGGTATATTTTTCAGTCCATACCTCGCTTGCAGCGTCTTAAACATATCGTTAATCATCGTACTTTCTTCTTGAAGTTATTGAGAAATAATATATGAATCCAAAAAATTTTCAGCTAATTTCCAAAGTTCTTTCGTTGTTGTTTTTCCTAATTTACTAAGATTTTTGCTGGTGATTTGAATTTCATTCTTACTTTTTTTCATACTAGCTTCTCCAAACGTCCTCTGTATTGCTAGATAGAGACTGTCTTCTTCGATATCGCTGTGTTGTTCTTTACTGGTAATGACATCCATCAATTTTCCTTGCGTGAAAACTAGTACCGTATAGATAAATTGCGTACCTATTGATTTCATTAATGCGAGATACCCGTCTTTTTTTTCTGGAAGGACGACATTCTGTTTTTCGACAAATCATTGTAATGACTGATAAACATCTCTTAGTTGAGCTGCTCGTTCAAAGTTTTCATGAATGATTGCTTCTTCTATCTGATGGTGGATTTCTGACTGGATAGGTTTTGTATTTCACTTAAAAAACGATACTACATTAGCAATTATGCTTTTATAGTCTTCTTCAAATCCCCCCTTTTGTTTCCCCCCTTTATCAAGGGGGCCTTTAGCTAGTTTACATCGGCCACGACAGAGTCAGAAATAATAATCTGAACATAACTTTCCTTGCTTAAATTGTGTATTTTTACAGCCTCTGAATTTCAATATCTGCCTTAGATACTGTAAAAACTTCTTAAGTTGTATAGTATCATTTTTAGGCCCGATATAAAGCGCGTTATCGTTGATTTTTTTCCTGGTTAAAAAAATCTGAGGAAAGGATTCTTTCGTAATTTTGATATATATGTAGCTATTATCAGCTTTCAATAAATTATTATATTCAGGTTGATGTTGTTTGATCATATTATCTTCCAAATAGAGTGCTTCGCTTTCGTTTTTTACCATTAAAAAATCTACTTTATCTGCCTTATCCAACATTTCCTGTTTTCGAACTGAATTGGGTGAAAAATATTGTGAGAGTCTTTTTTGAAGATTTTTTGCTTTTCCGATATATAAAATAGTTCACTTTCTGTCCTTAAACAGGTAAATTCCGGCATTATTTGGTATCTTACTGATATCTGTAGTAAACATGTTTATGAGAGTAGTATTTTTGTCAGTATTTTCAAGCTATTAAGATTTATAGCTTTTTTCTCTTGAAAATTACTAACAAATAGTTAGATTATAGCTTCACATAAAATATTGACAATTATGAAAAAAACTATTACTTCTTTTTTATTTATTTTTAGAATGTTTATTGAAAAGTTTTTGCTCTCTTTCCAAATTTTTTTATTCAATTGGTTTCATGTTGATTTCGATGTTTGGATACGCAGAATTTATTGTGTGGGAGTAACTTTTCTTGGAATATTCTTAGTATTATTTGGTATCATGGTAATGAAAGGCGCGTTTAATTCACCAGATCAATTTAGCACTGTTGCTATATTTATTGTTGGTTTATTTGTTGTAACTAGTAGCATCTTATTTGTTATTCGGTTTATGCCAAAAAAACCTACCCCTGATTACTATTCTTAGTGTTTAATCTCGTGTATTTCACGGGATTTTTTTAAAACAAAAAAACTTCGCTTCGGCGAAGTTTTTTTGTAATCTATATTAGATTATTTTTTAGACTTTTTAACAAGTTCGTATACTCCTTTTTCTACTCTCTTGAAAAGATCCTTGTATTTTTGAAGATTTAACATTACAGTATTTGGACTAACCATTTTTTCTTTTAACATTTCTTTGCAAAGTTCTTTAACGTTCATTGCTCTATCATTTCTGTCAAAGATTCTTACAAGAATTTCTTTTACCATACCTCCTTCATATCATCGTTCTTTGAGTCCGTAGATTCAAAGTCCTAGATTAACGAAGAGATCATTATTTTTTACTAATTCATTGTGAACTGTATTTACTTTGACATTTTTTGCTGGAAATCGTTCCATAATTTTTGCTGGAAGTTCCTGATAGTGAACTGGTTTGTTAATTCTTCTCATGGTGTAAAGAATCTTCAATTTGATAGTCTTTGGGTTTACATCAGCAAATGTAGGTAATCCTACTTTTCCATCAAATACATTAATTTCTCTGATTGATTCGAAGAAATTTACGTAGAAAAGATCGTTTTTCATATAATGGACATCTTTGTAGTCTTTTGCAAAATTTTCTTTCATCCAACCAATGAATTCATACAAGTCTTGGCTCTTAGCTCTTTTTTCAAAGTAAGAACTGATTGTAAGTACCATTTTAGTCAAGAGATCTTCGTATAATGGTTCAAGATAGAATGCTTTATTTAAATACTTATTTCTCTTGAGATATGTTACGTCAAAGTCTGAAACAAGAATTAATTTAAGTTCTTGTTTAGAAAATTTAAATACATTTTTATTTACGAGTTTAGAAATTAATATATCTTCTATGAGTAAACCTCCATGAACATCAAGAACTTTTTTAGCCTCTTGAAGAACCTCCATATAAGTGTCGTTACCTACAATAAGTCTTCTAAATCTCATTAATGCTTGAGTTTCTATTTGTCTGATTCTTTCTCTCGTGAGTGAATATTCCTTTCCAATTCTTTGGAGAGGTGTTTCTTTTGAACCATCAAGGCCAAACTTCTTCATAAGAACAAGTCTTTCTTTTGGTTTACAATATATCAAAATATCTTTCAAGTTTGTACTCTCGATATTTACTTTAAGTTTCTTATCATCCATTTTTACATTAAAATTCATAAGAAATTAATTTTAAGTTAGGTAAAATGAAGTATTTTTAGGTATTTTTTACTCTTTAAGTAATAAGAATATGCTTGTTAATGTCAAGAGATTGTTCGGGTATTTTTTTGTACTCTCTTACTTGTTCAGGACCATCTAAACATTGAATTTAAATATGATACAATCACCGTCTTGTACTATATACTCCTTTCCTTCTAGTTTTACAAGTCATTTTTCTTTGGCCTTTATCCAAGAACCTTGAGCTACTAAATCATCATATTTGACTATTTCTGCTTTGATAAACCCTTTTTCAAAATCTGTATGAATGGCTGCAGCTGCCTGTGGGGCAGTTGATCAGATTGGTGTAGTCCAAGATCTTGTTTCTTTTTCTCCTGTCGTAAAATAATACATTAATCCCACTTTTTCAAATCCTAACTTAATAAGATCATTTAATGTTGGAATATGTGCTACTTTATCAATACTTACCAATTCTCTAATGAATTCATCTTTGTCTTCATCAGTCATATCCATCATTTCTGATTCTAATTTTGCACATACGATTGCTACGGGACTCTCTAATTTTATCATAAATTCATTTGCTATTTCGTGTGCAAATGGAATATCGTCTTGTCCAATGTTTATAGCATAAACAATGGGTTTCGTAGTCAAAAAGTTGTATGATTTTATAAGTCTTTGATCGTCTTTACTGAGTTTATCTTTTATATTATGTGCTATTTTTCCTTGAACTAAGGCATTTTGGATTTCCATTAAAATTTCAACTAATCTTACTTCATCTTTACTACCTTTTCCTACTTTTGTTTTCTTCACGAGATTGTGTAGATTTCTTTCAATAACCTCTAGATCGGCAAAAATAAGTTCAGTATTGATAATTTCTACATCTCTCATTGGATCTATTGCTCACTCTACATGTACAACATCACTGTCTTTGAAATATCTCAATACTTGTACGATGGCGTCAACTTCTCTGATATGCGAAAGAAATTTATTTCCTAATCATTCTCCTTTGCTTGCTCCTTTCACGAGACCCGCAATATCAACAAATTCTATACTGGAATATATTCTCTTTTTGGATTGCCCCATCTCAGCGAGTATATCAATTCTTGGATCTTTGACATCAACGATTCCTATATTTGGATTAATTGTACAAAAGGGAAAATTTTCTGCAGGCGCAGCGTAAGATTTTGTCAATGCATTAAAGAGTGTAGATTTTCCGATATTCGGCATTCAGACGATTCAGATTTTCATTTTAATTCAACTAACAACTAAAATTTTATTTGTTTGTATGTAATTGATTGTTTATTACAAATATTTTTTTCTATCGCCTCGCCGGCTGGGCCTTACTTTTTGCCATTGCTACAAAAAGTAATCAAAAAGATCTAGGAAAAAACAATCCGCCATGTTGTTTTTTCCTTTTACTAGACAATCAGAGCGGACTTTCCAGCAGGAAAATTCAATACGAATGTTTTGCTATGAGTTTAAATTATTATTTTTTATTCAATACAAAAATATCCTCCTTCCAGATTAAGTTTTTTATATACTGGACATCAACCACAGATACAACCTTGTTTTTCTTTGATACATTTGCTTTTGATTCAAATACAATAAGCGATTTTTTCTTTTCCTGTTTTGCTGGAACATTCTTTGAAGCTAGGACATGTTTTACATATACACTCCTTGAATGCTATTTTCTGTTGTGCTGTTGTGAACATTCTTAATTTGCGGTATAGTCATAAAGCCATTTAGTCGGATCTATTTTTCTCGCTAATTTCGTTTCTGTCATTATATTTTGCGCCAATAATTTCACTTCTTCTTGGTAACTATCGTTCAATACTATCTTCTTGTCTGCATAGGTAGAGTAGGCGATTGATGACATGGCGTACATACTGCTAAACGGGGGAAATACCATACCGAAATTATTCAGCGTCATGAAAAGATTAGATATGGTCATGCCCGCTCCTGCTTCGTGGCCTGTGACGATAATTCCAGCAACTTTTCCTAGAAAACGTCTCAATAAACCACTGCCTGGAATAGCATTGTCTGCTGTGAGTTCTATGAATTTCATGTGTTTGATATTTAGATTTTTGTCTTTAGATCTTTTAGGATCTGCGGGTTGTAAACTTCAATCCAGACTTATACATCTATCTATAAAAGCCGCCATCAATGTCGAAATTTTGAAATTGTTTACTGGTGTTGCAAAAATTATTGCATCAGCTTCCAATATTTTGTCATATAGAATATTACTCATGTCGTCTGCCATTTTCGTTCCCTTAGGATAACATGAACAATAGAAGTGACATTGGGTGTTGGCTGTAGAATAACATGCTTTGCAATGTTGGATGTTGTATTTTTTCAGGCTGATAAGCTCGGTATCAGCTCATGATTTTTTACATTGTTCGAGACATTTTTTCAATAATTCTTCTGAATTTGAACTTTCTTGTGCCATATCAAATTCATCTCTTGCTGATCCGGAGATACCCAAAACTTTTATTTTCTTTTTACGATTCTTGATCAATGATTTTGCTTCTTTGATGGTGTCTTTTTGAATTTCTTGAAATCTTTTAAGTGTTTTATTATCTATATCAAGCGTCTTCATCAATTCTTCATCTGATAATTTATTTTGTTTCATGGGCGGTTTTGAAGTAAGATAAAACCTTATTTGACGGTGATTGTTCATTTCATATTTAAATGTGGTACACAATGATATGTATAAGTTCCTGCTTGGGTGAATGTATATGAAAAACTTTGTCATTGCTGTAAAGCAGTACTCTTGAACGATCCATCATCTGCTACGACCGAATGAGCTACCTCATCATTATTTGTCCAACTTATAGTTCCTCCTACACTGATTTCTGTAGATGCTGATGAAAATTTAAAGTTAGCGATAGTAATATTTTTTGAAGTAACGACGTTTGTCTTTGGTGTAGGAGTTTCTACAACTGTTGGTGTGGATGTTACTGTGGTTGCTCTACATGCGTAATATTCTCCACAATCAGAAGAGCTGAAAACCAAATATTTTTCTTGGTCTGTTGGACAAGAATCTACCGTCGGCATTCCTGGACAAGGAGTAGGAATTTGAGTAGTTTCTGCTGTTGGTGTAGATGAGGCTGGAACAGCTGGTACTGTTTTGTACTGACTACATCCTGCAAGAAATATTATTGATATTGTTCAGATAATGAGTGAAATTTTTTTCATATGAATATATTAAAAGTTAAAAAGGTATTCCATAAGAAATAATAGCAAGTGAAGCGTGTAAAATTACTGAAATGATAAAAATATGCCAATACCAATTGTGCATATCATAAAATTTCTGGTACCATTTATACTTCCAAAGTGTATTTCGAAGCTTATTCCCCAATCTACACCTACAAGAAGCCCAGACCAAAAATAGAGAAATAATATTTGTGATTCCAAGAATAAATACAAATTTTGGGAATAGACTTTCAAAAGGCATGTTATCTTTTTACATAATAAAATCTGTCATTATTGCTTATCTGTATGGGTAGGCCCATTATTTATTTGAAATGTACATATAGTATTGTGAATATCAATGTGTTTTTACATGAGAAATAGTATTCCAAATACTGTCGTGAATGCGAGGTTTGTAAGTATATAACATTATATAAAGATAAAAAATCTAATTAATTTCTATATCGATATGTCTTACTTGTGGAAATTTTTCTTTTATTTTTTTTTCTACATCATCGATTTTTGTTCCTATGATTCTCGGTACTCTTCTGGTATAATCGATACAAAATTCTAAAAAATCAGCATAACTTTCTTTTACTTCTTCATATTCATTTTTCAAAAAATTATTTCTGTTTATTTCTTTCAATAATCCTGTTCCATTACATTCTATTTCACATTTGATGTGATAGGTATCCATATCCAAAATCGTCGATTTGAAATCTATTACTTTTTCTATGATTTCAGATTTTTCCATAAATTCAATAATATCTTCTTTGATTTCATGGGGGATAGATTTACCGATCAAAAGTTTTCTATTTTTATCAATCAATATAATCGCCATATATCATAAGAGTATTCATATTATTATTGAGGTAATTGCATCTCGTACAGGATTTTGCGTGATATATGAGCATATCAATCATACGGTCGCTATAAGCACACCCACCACTGCAATGGTATCTTCGTAGACTACAGCTAGTGTTATTGGGTCCGCGTGTTCCAAAATCAGTTTCCATTTTTTATGTGTTGAAGATTTTTTTATCTCATTGATAGCTATTGCGAGTGTAATAGATTCAATTATAAATGATATTGCCAAGATAATAAATGTTCGCTTGCTAATATGTATTTCTCCTGGATGTATCAACATCGTAACTCCATGATAAGTGGTTACTCATGCTCATACAAAAAATATTCCACATGCAGAAATCAATGCTCGTAAAAATCTTTCTTTTTTATATCCGTAAGAAAAATTGTCTGTAGCTTGCTTGGTAGAACGTTTTACTCCTATCATAAGTAATGTTTGATTTGCTGTATCTGCTATACTATGTATAGACTCTGAAAACAATGATGATGATCATGATGACAAAAATCATAAAAATTTAATGACAGCGATGATAGTATTTCCTATAACTGCTGCCGTCACTGATACCCATCATTTTTGGTGTTTTACCTTGTTCATATTTCTATTAAAATTTAATGACATAAATTTCTTTGCTTTCTTTTCTACATGCGTCTGGTTTGAGTGTTTTAATGTGCTTTCCACCAAATATATCTTTCATTTCTTTTACAAATTCTTCAAATCCTGGACCCATAAATACTTTGATAACAAATTTTCATTCTGGTTTCAAAAGATTTTTCAAGATCGGTTTCACGTATTCCAACAATTCAAATAATCTTATCGCATCAACATCTTTGACTCCGATTGTATTTGGTGCCATATCAGATTGAATTAAATCTACTTTTTCTATACCATTTTCTGCTAATATTTCTTTGATATGTTCTACATCTTGTATATCTGCTTTATAAGTTTTTACACCTGGAAGATTAAGATCCATATCTTGAATATCAACTCCCAAAATTTTATAATTTTTTATATGATTCTTATTCATGAAATTGACTGCATATTGAATCCAACTTCCTGGAGCACATCCGATATCCATAATCGTTTTTGTGTCTTTACCAAAAAGATGAAATTTGTTTTGAATTTCTTCTAATTTAAATGCACTTCTTGCTTTATATCACTCCTTCTTTGCCTTTTTGAAATAATGATCTTGAAATTCAAATTTTGATCCCATATATACACGAACAATTAAAATTACTATATTAGCTTATGTATTTAGTTAAAAAAAACAATTTATTTTGTCCTCCTTTCGAAAAGGAGGAGAACCACGAAGTGGGGGAGGATTTAAGTCGTACGACACGAAATCCCTCATCCTAAAGGATACCTCTCCCTTTTATCCCGCTTTGCGGGACAGGCGCCGGGAGACAAATTGTTTTTTTTATTTAATGATGAATTTTCTCAACTCTTTTTTTGTTTCTTTGTAGTTTGGACAAAAGCTTTCCACAAGTGTTCGAAATTTTTTGCTATGATTTTTTACTTTAAGATGACATGCTTCATGGATGATGACATATTTGATATATTTTGTCGGTAGATGGATCAGATCCAGATTCAAAGAAAATTTCTGGTCATGAGTACAACTTCCTCGTTTAGATATCGTTTTTCTAAAGATAATACTTTTGTATGGTATACCCAATTTTTTGCTATAAATATCAAAAATTGGCGTAGCATACTCCTTCAAAATCTCTTTGGTAATGTTTTTTATCGTTCCTGTATGTTCTTTCATTAGTTGTGTTTTGGAAACTTGTTCACCAAAAAGCAATATGCTATCTTTTTGGATGGGATCGATATGAGTCCTTTTCTTGTAGCGTTGTAATAATTTTTCTCATTTAGCGATCATTATAGTTTCAAATTTTGTTCATTTTTTGGAAAGAGGAATAGTGATCTGGAGCTTTCCGTCCTTATCTATTCTTGCGTATCCGTGTCTGATATATTTATATATTATTTCCATAATGGGAAAGTATATTGTTTGCTTACTTGAAGGCAATAAAATTATATATATAATAATAGGTTGACTTTTGATGTAAAATATGTATACATTTTTCTCACCAACACATGAAAAGTATGTCAATGTTAGAATTGCGTCAAGTTTTATGGCAAAGGTTGGGCCAAAGTCTTTCTGAGGAACAAAAACAAAAATACCAAGATGACTTGAGATACATTAGTTCTGCTTTATCTAAGGAATTTAATATTCCTCGCTCAGCTCTGTTTATGCTTAAAGATTCTCAAACATTTTCTAATGCTTTGGCCGAATATGTAAAAAAAATGTAACGTTCTCTGTTTTCAGAGAACGTTTTTTTTTATTAATTAATAATATAATTCTCCTGGTCCTCTTCTTGGAGGACGTTTAGTAAGTCATTTTATGGTTTCACAGATATCTGTATCCGGTATGTATGTTTCACTTTCATCGCCATATGGTCATTCTCATCTTTCATAATCTTTATCTGTTCTTTCTTGCTTACTTTTTTTTGATTGTCAAAAATCTATGATTACTGGTACTATACCATTCTTTTTTTGCATAAACATAATATTACTTGGATTGCCTCATATATCTCTATGAAATAATCATTCCTTATGACAGTCTCCGAGAAATTCTTTTATTTTTTGTTGTACTACTCGTCAATCTTTTTCATTAAATATTGGTCAATATAATGTTTGATCGTAATATATTTTTTCTATTGTTTTATTGTACGTCTCTGTATTTAATAAAGCTATACCTTTTACTCCTGTATATTTTTGGATCATTAATTCATTATTTTCGTTTAAAAAATTAACAATTTTAAACATTGTCTCTCTTGCTTCTTTATCGTTTTTGAAATCAAAAGTACTAGCTTTATTTATATTTGCTTCATCTATATTTTTATTTATTCCTTGTATTTTCGCAAAAAAATCAGGATATTTTTCTTCAAATTTATCATAAAAAGATTCTGCTATTTTTTCTACTTTTAAGTTAAATAGTGTTTTTCCATCTATATATTCCATCAAAAAATAATTACCATTGTTTGCTTTGACTTCTCATAGCGTCTCTGGTACTTCTACTCATCTGTTGTTTTTTTTTGCTACTTTGCAAAATTCTTTTTGTAATTTTATTTCTTCTGTGAGTTGATTATCAAAACGTTTTTTTACTGCCAAAAATATTTTTTTTTGTTTGTTAGCCAATTCTATTTCTATCTTATATACTACTCATTCTTTTCATTCTCATATATACTCCATATCGTTGTGTTCTATTTTATTTTTTGTTTGTTTAAATATATGTTCTCACAAATGTAAAAACATGTCATCATCTTCCATGATGCTTTTCAGATTTTCTTGAATTTGTTTAGATAATACGTCTGCTTGTGGTTCTTTTTTGTTGATATTATCTGGTTCTTTTTTGAGATCCATATACTTAGTATTTATTATGATAAATAATATCTTTCTAAGTATATCCCTAAAGTTGTTTTTTGTCAATTTTTAGCAATTAAAAAAAGTTCGTCAGTTGACGAACTTTTTATATACTATATATTAGCTATTAGTTTCCTGTCCAGTAACTTACTGTAACCGTTCTACTACCTGTATTACCAACTAGATCGCTAAATGTAAATATGAAACTTCCGTTTCCTGTAAATGTATAATTGTAAGCATTTACTCCTGTAAGTGTTTCACTTCGTCCAGTCAATGTTGCAAGTATGTCTCCTGATATATATGTTCATTGATCTGGGCTTAGAGTTGTACCAGCTGTAGGAGCTGTTTTGTCTATATTACTAACTGTTGCTGTTGCGCTACCTGTGTTTCCAGCAAGATCACTGAATGTAAATATGAAACTTCCGTTTCCTGTAAAGGTATGAGTGTAAGCATTTACTCACGTAATAGTTTCACTTCGTCCAGTGAGCGTAACAATAACATCACCACTTGTTGCTCATGTTGTAGAATATGATACTGTAGCAGTAGGATGTATACTGTCTCCCGTAACAATATTTCCCGTAATATTATTAACTGTTGCTGTTCTATTTCCTGCATTACCAGCAAGATCGCTGAAGGTAAATACAAAACTTCCATTTCCTGTGAATGTATGGCTATACGCGTTTACTCACGTAATAGTTTCACTTCGTCCAGTCAATGTAGCGATTACGTTTCCTGTAGTGCTTCATGTAGTAGAATAAACTACAGTAGCAGTAGGTGCTGTAACATCTCCCGTGTTGATTAATTCATCAGCTCTTTGCATCATAAGCATAACATATCCTCTAATTTCCAATTGATCTGGGTTAGAAATCATAGTCATGATACCAGCTTGATTAAGAGCAGCTAAGTGTTCTGCATAATATGGATTAGTATCCACATTGTACACATCATCATAAAGAGCTCTAGAAAGAACTGTTCCAAATTGTGCTCTAGTTACGATACCATTTGGATTGAAAGAGTCGATACCAACACCCATCAAACCTAATTGACAAGCGTTTGTTACACCGTTGTCATATTGAGAATCCAATGCGATTGATATATCTGGAAAATTACAATCAATTGATGTGTTAGGAGTTTTCCCCAAAACTTCAATAGCGTAGTTAGCCATCATTTTAGCCATAGCTACTCTTGTTAGAGAACCATACATATCAGCATTATCGATTGTAGACATAGTAGTTATACTATTACTATAAGCATAGTTATAAGCCCCTATAAGTTCTTGGCTATATGCAAATAAAATTCCAAATCCCAAAAGAGACACGCTCAAGGATAGTAATAAAAATTTTTTCATTAAAAAACATTATAAAAATAAAAATTAATTGATAATAATAATTATGTTATAATTATCAAGCAAAATGCAGAAACAGATCATTATTTTCCATATTTAGAATTTGTTCATAGATTTTCTTCAATTCTCATGAGTTGATTATATTTTGCTACTCTATCTGTTCTACTCAATGAACCTGTTTTGATAAATCATGTGTTCATCGCTACCACTAAGTCAGCAATAAATGTATCTTCTGTTTCTCCTGATCTATGTGATACGATAGCATTCATACCATGTTCTTGAGCCATATGTATACAATCAATTGTCTCTGAAACGGATCAGATTTGATTTAATTTTATAAGAATTGCATTTGCTAATGATTGATCGATACCTATTTGTAATCTCTCTATATTTGTCACAAACAAATCGTCTCCAATTATCATAATCTTATCTCCTAATGTACTTTGCATATTTTTTCGTCATTCAAAATCGTCTTCTGCATGACTATCTTCGATAGAGATGATAGGATATTTTTCTACTCGACTTGTATACATATCAGTAAGTTCAGATGCAGAGAATGTTTTATTTTCTGCTCATAAGACATATTTACCGTCTTTATAAAATTCTGAAGCTGCAGCATCAATAGCCAATTTTATTTTTCCTTCATGTCCTGCATTTTTTACTGCTTCCATAATAACCTGAAAAGCTTCTTCGTTACTTCAGAGATTTGGTGCATATCCACCTTCGTCTCCGACTCCTGTATTATATCCTTTATTATTCAAAATCTTTTTCAAAGCATGGAAAATTTCAGCACCCATTCTTACTGCTTCATGAATATTTTGTGCACCAACGGGTACAATCATAAATTCTTGAATATCTACGTTATTGTCAGCATGTGATCCACCGTTTATAATATTCATCATAGGAATAGGTAAGGTGATTCACTCGTTATTACCAATATATTCATAGATCCATTTTCCTTCAGTTTTTGCACAAGCTACTACGAAAGCCATAGATGTACCAAGAATTGCATTTGCTCCGAGTTTAGATTTGCTTGGCGTTCCATCGAGCTTTATAAGTAGCTCATCAAGTGATCTATAATCAGTAAATTCTTTTCCAATTATTGTATTTTTGATAGTTGTATTTACATTTGCTACAGCAGTAAGTGTACCTTTCCCACCATATCTTTTTGGATCATTATCTCTGAGTTCAAGTGCTTCGTGCACACCAGTTGATGCTCCAGATGGAACGATTGATCTTCCTATGACTCCGTTATCTAACGTTATTTCTACTTCTACTGTGGGATTACCTCTACTATCTAATACTTCACGTCCATGAACATTTTGAATTTTATACATTATTTATATATAAAAATATAAAGTACTATTGTATATATGATTCAATTATTTTTTTGCAATAAAAAATTTATCAGTCGAAAATACAAAATATTTGCTTTTTTTCTACTCTTGAATATACTTATATTACTTTATATCTTTCATATTTTCTATGGATGATTTAAATAAAAAAAATATTTCTGAAGACGAGAAACATTTGCCTCTTGCTTCTTTATGATCAACAACAGCTAATCAACTTTTAGATGAGTTTTCTCATGCTAAGGAACTTTTTCATGAAGAAAATATTACTGATGATTTAATTGCTTCATTACCAGATAAACAATTTTATTTACATGATAAAAAACTTGAAAAACTTGTAAAATATATCATGATAGAATTTTGACAAAATATTACGAAACATTGATTACAAAAAATTGATAAATCTGCTTCATTACAATCTCCTATATCTCAAATGTCTTTAAGAATATGATCTAATGAGCTTTTTATAGAGACAGAAAATTATTTAAAAGTAAATAATGTTATTTTAAATAAATCTTTTATTGGGGATGAAGGTAATATACAAAGCTTTACTGATCACATAAAAATAATTTGAAATTTATGATATGAAAATCTTAAATCTGAACACCAAAAGGTCTTGCTTATGGAAGATAAACAAGATAAATATGCTTTAAGTAAAGAAGAGAAAAGACAAAAATGAGCAGGATTGTGATTTATTGATGTAGCAAAAAAAATAAAAAAAACATACAATAAAATCTGACAAGTTTTTTTACCTATGGTAGAAAAAGTAAATGATAATATTTATAGATTTAGACTTATTACTAGAATTTCCTTATTAGAACAATAGTTCATATATTAGATTTTAATCTGACCCTTAGAATTTTCAAATATTTCTTTTTTGAATGTTTCTAGATATCAACCATTTATACTGATTTCACATGCAATATCTGTGTCGCATTTTTCCTCTATTATTTTTGCTGTAAACTTATTAACGACATTTCTTACAACGGGTACGAGATCAAATGCATAGTTGAATTTTACTGTTTTCATAATCTCTGTCTCAATGATTTTGGCGTGCTCAATAACTTTTTTTGCTGCTTCTCCGTAGGCTTGAATCAAACCCCCAACGCCAAGTAAAGTTCCACCAAAATACCTTGTAACGACTACGAGGACATTGTGAAGATTATGTTTTTCTATCATATTCATGATTGGTTTTCCAGCTGTGCTTACTGGTTCTCCTGCATCATTAACTTTATTATATTTACACGTATATACTGCGGTATTGAATATATCATAATTCATTTGTATTTCATATTTGTATGCATAACAGCTATGACTTGCATCAGCATATTTTTTTTCTATTTCATTAATATATTTTTCTACCTCATCTTTATTTTCTATATGAAAAATATTTCCTATAAATATTGATCATTTAATTTTAGGAATTGTAAATTCATGATGTTCGCTAACTGTTTTATACAGAAGTTTTTCCATTATCTATGTATTATTTTATCTGAAACTAAATCAATTAATACTGGTGGTTTTCATTATTCTATTCTATAGATGGTGTCTATTGGATACACGAAAACTTTATCAGCATTTGCTTCGTCGATATAAAAATCTTTGTGTTGAAGAAAATCATTTAACTGAACTATTTTCATTGATGAAAGATGAATGATGAAAGAATCTGTCTTTGTAGACTATTGTAAATTTACCGTAGTTGATAAAAAAACAAATCATACATTATTAATTGTTAATTGTTCATTAGTTTTTATAGGTCTGTCTGTACGCGTACTTTAAATTCTGAAGTAATTAATATCGTTACTATTCCATGGAGTAATATTCGTACAGGAGTTAAACTTACAAATTGAAACATATACACATTGTTTTTTACAGCATTTGCTACACCTGATATTGCTGATATATTGATTCCGTCCATTCCTAAGATTGCTATTTGAAGTGTAAGCACCATACTGATTACGGTGAGTGGTACAAAGATTATTTGCAACATTTTTTTCAATGCTTCATCATCAGGAAGACTTATTTTTATTTTGGATGTTCTAAAAATAACTACAAGTAAAATTATATAGAGGATCAAAATAATTGTCATACTTCCATTATTTAAAAAATTTGCTACTTTGTCATATCAGAATCCCATAAAGGTGAACTCTGGAGTCTTTTTCATTGCTTCCACTGCGAGATTGATAGATTGTGAAGCTGCAAGACAAATACTACTCAAAATATAATTTCCCAAAATTACTTTGATCATTTTTTCTATCCCAATCGTGAATGCAAAAACTGCTAATATTCCAACGAGAATCACGATTGCATATGTGATAAGATTTTCGGTCATAGAATAGCGAGAAAAATGTAAAATATTGTCTTATTATTTGTTGAAAAAGTTCTTGTTATATATACATTATAGTTCGTAACTTTATATATGTATCCAATTTGATGAAGTTTTCAACTAAAAGACGACCTACCAGAGGTAGGCAAGGGTTTACTATACGAGAAATACTTGTTGTTGTGATAGTTATTTCTGTTGGATTATTGTCTGTAGTTGTCGTACTTACCAATGGAATGAAGTATGTCCAAAAAACGAGACAGAAAGTAGTCGCATTAAATCTTGCAAGAGAGTGAATGGAAGCGATCTATCAGATAAGAGATACTAATCGAACGAGACGAGCTGGAGTAAAGGATGGATGCTGGCTAAAAATTAATCCTTTGGTAGATGATCAATGATCTGAAAGATGTATTGATGATATTCGATTTACTTCTGGGACTTACGTGCTTCAACGTCTAATGACATGATGACAAGAATACTTTGCTTTAACTGGTCCGCTGTTGACCTGAATCAATCTTAGTAATGGTTTGGAAAGTAATTCATGATTTTCCCTATGTCAGCAAAGTGGATATTGGGATTCGTGTATGGGACAATTACCTACCATGAGTGAGGGAAAATATTTTAGACAAATAGAATGACTCTGATTATATCTTAAAGACGTTGCTACTGTATGATGAGATTTGATTGTTTGTACATGATCAGTTGGTCCCGATTGTTGAACGAGTAGAGCAAAAGAATTTCGTTTTTGTAGTAAGGTAGCATATATAGGTGATAGTACTTGAGAGGTGAAAATTTGTTGAGTGATAACGAACTTCAAAGGGAAATAAAAAATAGTTTTAAGTTTTAAGTGCTAAGTTCTAAATTTAGGATTTATTATATGATAAACTATCGTGGATTACGATAGTCTATAATGATACAATTTATTTACTTAGCATTTAACACTTAGCATTTAACATTGTATTTTAGTAATATGGATGTAAAAGCATTAGAAAAATTCTTTGATTATAAACCATTTGTTGATCAAGATCCCCAAATTATTGTGGATAAAATTCTCGAAAAAGCTAAAAAATATTTACCAGCAAAACAGATTCCTTTTATTCAAAAGGCATACCTTTATGCAGCAGAAAAACATGCAGGACAAGTGAGACTTTCTTGAGAAGCATATGTTATTCATCCACTTAGAGCGACTGTTTTTCTTATGGATATTAGACCGGATTTGGAAACCATCCAAACTTGTCTGCTTCATGATGTCATAGAAGATTGTGATGTCTCTGAAAAAGATATAGAGAAAGAATTTGGTACTGAGGTTGCTAGTTTGTGTGAATGAATGGTTAAAGTCTCCAAGATTAAATATAGATGAGAAGATAGACATCTAGAAACAATCAAGAAAACCTTTCTTGCGATGGCTCGTGATTTAAGAGTAATTTTTGTCAAACTTGCAGATCGTATTCACAATATCCAAACTTTATATTATCATCCGAATCCTTCTAAGAGAGCTAAAATTGCTCAAGAAACAATGAAAATTTATGTTCCTATTGCCAAAAGACTTGGACTTTATCATTATCAATTGTATTTAGAAAATGGTTCGTTTAAGGTATTAGAAGAATATGCATTTAATAATATATTTACCTATCTCAAGAAATATTTTGGTGAATGAGAAAGATATAGAGAAAGAGGAATTCAAATGCTGACAAATATTCTTCAACAAGAAGGAATAGAAAATTTTGAAGTTAAAGGAAGGATAAAGAGTCCTTATAGAATCTTTGAAAAACTTGAACATAGATATAAGGCACAAGATATTAATGCTGTTATGGATTTACTTGCTTATAGGGTTATTACCAAAACTGTAAGTGATTGTTATATGGTGCTTTGAATTATTCACAAACATTATACACCGCTAATCAAAAAAATTAAAGATTATGTTGCTGTTCCTAAATTTAATGGATATCAAAGTATTCATACAACTGTACTTTGAATGTTTCGTTTTCCTATAGAAATACAGATTAGAACCAATGATATGGATGATGTAGCTGAATTTTGAGTAGCTGCACATTTTGCGTATACAGAACATAATGCTCCCGTAAAGGTTTCTCAACAACAATGAGAATGGATAAAAAAATTACAAGATATTGTAAATAATTATACTTTACTTGATGATAAAGAACAATTTAAAAAAGAGCTCAGTATAGAAATTTTTGAAAAACGTATTTTCCTATACACACCACAAGGAGATGTTCTTGAATTGCCTCTTGGAAGTACTGTTTTGGACTTTGCTTTTGCTGTACATAGTACTATCTGACTACGTTTTAAAAATGCTATCGTCAATTGAGAAATAAAACCTATTAGTTATTCTCCACAAACTTGAGATGTAATCAAAATCAATACCTTTAAAAATAAATATTCTGCCAATAAACATCGATTAGAATTTCTTCATACCTCTGGAGCAAAAAATAATCTTACAAAATTTCTCAAAGGAGAACAAAGAGAACAACTTATTATTCAAGCACTTCAAGACCTCAATAAACATCTTAAAATATTCGAATTACCATTGTTTTCTTCTTCTGGTGATCAAATCAGTAAAAAATATTCCAAGGATGAAATAGAAAAAAAATTGATTGAGATTTTAGATAAAAAATCAAATTTTTCACAATTGATTAAATCAGTATATCCTAAAGAATTTGCTATTCAGAAAAAACAAACTCATATTGATCCAAGGTTTATAGAAAAAGATTTGCAGGTATCTAAAAATGCTTTATCGGTAGTCGTAGATGGCGATCCTCTTATAAATTATTATTTTTGTCCTGAGTGTAAACCTCAATCAGGAGAAAAAATTATCGCTAAAACATGAAGAGATGGTATTAAAATACATAGCATAAATTGTTGAGGTATTAAGACAATATTGTTTGATAAATTTCTTGAAGCGCATTGGTTGTGAGAGTCAGATAATTTATATAAAATTTGGATTGAAGTTAAATCTCCTAATAAACCATGAAATCTTATTGGGATGATGAAAATATTCACAGAACTTAATATACCAGTACTTCAGGTGACTATGAAAAATATCCAAGATAATATGAGTTTGGTAGCTTTTGAAACTGAATTTTCTAATCCAGGAAAAATAGCGTTCTTATTGAATAGCTTGAAAAAATATGATGATTCTCTAAAAGTAGTGAAGAAAAAGATATCTTAAAATAATGAAAAATGAATAATGAAAAATGAATAATGTCGGAATAATATATTATATCAAAAAAATACCAACATTATTCATTCTTAATTTTTAATTCTTAATTAGTTATGATGGGAACATGAGTCGGTGTTGTACTTGATAAATCTTCTTGGACTTTAGCTTCTATATTTTGAGCTAGTGGTGTTTCTCTTTGGATAAATATTGCAGCAATTTTTCTGATTTTCTTACGAATAGTATCTATTATTCGAGTAACAAAAGATATTATTAATAGAACAAATAGTTTTAGTATACAAGTAATTAGTATCTTGTTTGTAACGTTTTTGACTCCACTTATTTGATTACCAATCTATTTTCTTATTAGACCAAGTACATACAAAAGAGATAGAATACCTCGAAGAGAAGCTTGTGCTTCAAATTTAGTTCTTTGTTATAATTGTAATACTTTAAATCCAAAAGAATATGTTTGTTGTATTGCTTGTGGTGAAAGACTCAAAATAAAATGTAAAGAATGCTGAAATAATTATGCTCACTCATTCGCATATTGTAATATTTGTGGTGCACCAAATATAGACTAATAAATTAATGAAAAATTAAAAATTTATAATGAAAAATGAATGAATTGTATATATAAACTATTGTAATATATGATAGTCTCTAATATGACAAATCTAACATTATTCATTATTCATCATTCATCTTTCATCAAAATAATTTATGTTCCTAGTTTTTACGCTCGTACTTCTTGTTGTCGCTATAGGAATATTATCTAGTGTATATTCTATTTTTTTTCCGTTCATGCAAAATTTATGAACAGTAAATCAATATCATATGGCGTATTATGGTGCAATATCTGCTGTAGAAAGAGCTGAACTGGGACTAAGATATAGGGCTCCAGGATTTGTTTGATCGGGATGATTTCTTTGAACGGGGTGGTATGGTCCAGCAAGTGATTATACTCCAGAACTTCTTTCTGGTGTACAACAATGATTTCGATGGACTATAAATTCAAGAACTCATTCTATCCCAAATATCGGTATGGGAAATACTGATTCTATGTTGTCTGATCCTAATTGAGACAGTAAAAATTATAATCAACTCTGATATACATATTTAGAAACAATTATTTTGTCCTATGATAATACTGCTGATACCGATACATATACTTGAATAACAAATCCTGTATTTTTTTCTGATACTGAATTTGATTGAATATTTAGACTACCACCAAAGATTTTTAGTTGATTTGGTTGATGAATATCTGCTTCACTTTGCGCTAGTTTTATGGACTGATGTGATCCTGATGGTGATGGGACATATGATGATATAGCATTATCTTGGTCAATGGAATGATTATATAATGGAAATGGATTTAAAATATTTCCAACGATAGCTGTTTTTTATTATAGTTGAATGCAAGTTGATATCTATAATGATAATGCGATTAGGGAATCAATAATAAATAATACATGAAATATTAGATTCGAAAATACACGAACACCTATAGTTAATGGTTCTAATCTTACTAAACATAATGTCGTAGCTGCTGATGCTTCTACTATACAAACAATGCCTTTTTCTGCTATACTTTCTTCTTCAATGTTTTCTGGACTTCATTTATCGTTTGGTGCTACTAATCTTTTCCGTACGTATACGGGCGCAATATATCCTTATCTCGAATATCAATTTACTTTTCCTCAGGAGATTTCTGATAGATTTTATACGATAGAATGACATGGTCGTGTATGAGAATATGATGTAAAAATTGTACTAAAAAAACCAACTGCGCAAGGTACAGTAGGTGGTGATTTTACAGTAATTTTCTAGTTTTTTATTTTCTTATTTTTTTATGAAAAATATTCATGTTCTTATTGCTTCCATAGTTTTGTGATTTTTTTTATTTGTATGAAGTAGTGTTTTAGCGCTTACACCAAGTGATATCGGTAATTATCAGTATCGTGAAAGTATCCAATATCTTTATGATCATGGAGTAGTTGAAGGATATACTGATGGAACCTTTGGTCCTGATCGTGAAATCAATCGTGCAGAGATTATGAAAATAATTTTAAAATCACGTCTTGGTGAAGCTGTAGGTAGTTGAGCAAATTGTTTTCCTGATGTGCGTGAAGATTGGTTTGCGAGATACGTCTGTTATGCTCAAGATCATGCTATTGTAAAAGGATATGATGATTGAACTTTTAAACCATCCAGAACTGTTATTTTCGCTGAAGCCCTGAAGATGGCGTTAGAAACTTTTGATGCGAATGTCGGTCAGGTAAATTGAAATGATACACGGTATCAAAAGTATTTAGATTTTGTTCATAATAATACTATCTTTTCAAAATATACAATATTCCCTTCCCAAAATATTACTCGTGGTGAAATGTCCTATCTTATTCATAAACTTATGCTTGAAAAAGAGTGAAGTATACAATTCAATAATATACGTGATGTAGAGTCTGTAGGATGTTGAAAAACTCCTCCTAGTGCTCCTCAAACATCATCTCTCGTTGATGGTCAAACACGTAATTATATTACTGAAATAGGAAATAAATATAAACAAGATACTCCAATAAAATTGATCTTGGCATTTCATGGACGTACAAATTCCAATGACCAAGTTCGTGCTTATTATGATGTTAATGATGAGTCAAATGGTAATGCTATTATTGTTTATCCGAGTGGATTGCCAGAAGAAACATCTCCTCGTAATTGGAGTAGTCCATGAGATAAATCATATGCGCTCAGAGATTTTGCATTATTTGATCAGATTGTAAAAGACTTCACTACCAAATATTGTATCAACATGGATCAGATTTTTGTTGTAGGACATTCGCTTGGTGCATGGTTTACAAATAGTCTTTCTTGTGCACGTGGTAATGTTATTCGTGCTATCGGAAGTGTTGGTGGTGGTACTACAATAAACAATTGTAATGGTCCTGTAGCCGCTATTACTATGCAGAATCCTGCTGATAATCTCAGTCCATACGCTGCAGCAGTAACGGCTCGTGATCAGATGCTCAGACAAAATAGTTGTACAGAAAAAACTATGCCATATGGTTCTGTGGGTAATTGTGTTATCTATACTGAATGTCTAAAAGACGCACCAGTGATTTGGTGTCCATTTACAGAATCCTATAACTCTAACGGTAGTTTTTATCCGCACCAATGGCCTGATTATGCAGGTAAGACTATTATGGATTTCTTTGAAGCGTTGAAATAAATACATATATTCATTATTTTATTTTTTTAACTTCTCTTACTATGCTACGAACTATTGCTGTGATTCTCATTGTTCTTTGGTTACTTTGACTAGTGTCATCTTATACGCTCGGTGGATTTATCCACATACTTCTTGTGGTTGCGATTATCATGATTCTCATAAGAATAATCAATGGTAATAAGCTTTAAAAAAAACAATTTAATTATTTTTTGTACATAAAAAAAACCAACCGTGCAAGGCACAGTCGGTGGTAATTTTACGGTTATTTTCTAGAACTCTCGAGTTCATTTCATAGAACTTGATTGAGTATAATTTATTACTGTTGATTCAAAAAAATTAGATTTTTCTCCATTACTATTTTGTAATCTTTCAAGATGTTGATACGGATTTTTCGTAACATCAGGATATAGTGGTGCTAATCACAATAATCCCAATCTATCGTTTGCTAATCGTTTTGTATATTGCTCTGTTGTGTATTCATTGATTCCAATAATATTGTTTCCCAAAATATATTGAGCTCGTTTTATTTCTTGCTCAACTGCACTAGAAAACATTTCATAAATAATTTTTTCATTGTACATCTTTGGAAATTCTTTTTTTATTTCACGTAAAATATTACTAAACATTGTCACGTGTGTGAGTTCATCTCTACGTATATAACTTATCATTCTATCAGTAGCTTTCATTTTTTGATGATCAGCAAGAGTATCGAAGAATGCGAATCCATTATAAAAATATAATCCTTCCAATAAAAAATTTCCAACTAATCATTTGAAAAAATTATCATCATTTGGATTTTCTATAAACGCCTGATAAATTTCTCCTATGTATGTATTTCTTTCTAATAAGATTGGATTTTCTCTTCGAAAATAATAAATCTCTTCTCTTTTTTCTGCATCCGCAACGCTTTCCAATATTGTTGCATAGCTTTGTGAATGAATTGCTTCTTGATAGGTCTGAATAGCCAATAACAACTGCACTTCAGGTGCAGTAATATATTCAGCAAAATTAGGAAGATTTGTAGTTTGGATACTATCAAGAAAAATAAGAAAAGATAAAATTCCATCATATGCTCTTTTTTCTCCGTCAGTAAGCTCTTGTTTGTATTGGATACTATCTTCGTTTAGTCCAGATATTTTTTCTGGTATTCGAAAATTTCCTATCATCACGGTATACATAGATTTTGCTCGTGTATATTTGGTGTTGTTGAGATTGAAGAGTCCTGTCGTATTTCCTTTGATGATAGTTCTTGACTGGACGGTATCGTCGCCTGTGGGATTGAATATTTTATTTGGTATGAAGTCCATGAAAATAAATAAGCAGGTAAAAAGGGAACAGGGAGCAAGTTGCAGGGGATAAAATAACAAATATATAATATTATAACCTGTGACCTTCAACTTGTAACTTGTAACTACTTTTGTTTTAATTGTTCAGCTACGTGACCAGCTATTTTGATAGAGGGTTGTAATGTTTCTCCTCCTACGTTCCAGTTTGCTGGACAAGCGAGTCCAGGATTTGATCTTACAAATTCTAATGCTCTTACTTTTCTAAGTAATTCATTACTACTTCTTCCTATTGGTTCTGTAACGATTTCTATAGATTTTATTTCTCCATCTGGAGAGATGATAAATGTCCCTCTTGCACTATTCCCACTTGTTGTATTCAGTACTCCAAATCTTTTACTTAAGGCTCATGTTCTATCACTTACCATAGGGATTTTGAAATTTTCTAATAATTTTTCTGTCTCAATCCATCTCTTATGTGAGAATACTGTATCTGTGCTCGCTACCAAAACTTCAGCATTGCTTGCTTGAATATCTGCATATGTTTTGCTGAGATCTTTGAGTTCTGTAGGACATACAAAAGTAAAATCTGCTGGATAGAAAAGTAGTACTAACCATTTTCCTGCGAAATCTTTTATACTTTTATTTACGATGGCGTCTGTTGTTGAATCATAGATATCAAATGATATATCTTCTATTTTGTCTTCGAGTTGTAATGTTGTTATATTTTCCATTTTTTTTGGTTTAAAATAATAAAATGTTTTTTTATTTGTCATTTCGACCGAACAAAGTGAGTGGAGAAATCTCTTTACATTATTTCTATTTCAAATTGATATATTTTATAAAGGGATTTCTTGACTTCGCTCGAAATGACAATTATTACTTCTATCTACTACAATTATTGTTTATTTTATCCACTACAGCTTACGCATTCTTCTACTTCTAATCCCATACTTCTTACATAGTATACAGTTTTTATACCTTGCTGTCGTGCCTGAATATAATAGTTATATAGTTCTACAGGTGATGTCTCTGCTGGATTGAAGAGCCATTCAAAACTTATAGATTGATCAATCCATTTTTGTATCACGGTGATCATATTAATTACCTCCGTCATCTTCATATGAATATATTCTTTATAATATCGCATATTTTGTGGATTAAGATTTGGTGCTACATTTACTGAAGGAGCTATACTATTGGTCTCTACAAAATATTTTTTATAGATAGGAAGTAATCCTGCTGTCGTCCCTACTACAAGTGATGTACCGGTATTTGGCGCAGGGGAAAGGTGGTATGAAAACCTGAGTCCGTTATTTTTTATATCTTGTATCAAATTTTTTCGTTCATTTTTTAGTGTGCTATGTTTTTGATATCGTTGTTCGTCTCTTCAAAAAATTATTCCTTGTGACCATTTGCTTCATGGAAAATATTCATACATTCATCTTTCTTGTGCGAGCTGTACTGATGCTTGCAGTGTTGTGTATGCATATTGTTCGAATAATTTATCTACATGTTCTCTAGCAAATGCTGATTCGTACATCATGTTGTGAGTAGCTAAATATTCAGCAAGTCCCAAAAATCATAATCCTACGCTTCTATATTTTTTTGCAGTAAGCTCAGCTTCTTTGATAGGAAAATAATTTAATGTAATGACGTTATCAAGTATCCTCATGGCTATAGGAATAATTTTTTCTATATCTTCTTTTGTGTGTACTTTTGCTACATTGATAGAAGCTAAATTACAAACTACAGTATCTCCTGCTTTGTATTTGATACTTACGGTGCCGTCTTCTTCTACCTCTTCAATAAATGTAGATGGTGAAGTATTTTGACATATTTCTGTACAGAGTTGTGTAGAATACACATTTCCTTTATGACTGTTTGGGTTTGATTTATTTACAGTGTCACGGAAAAATACATATGGCATCCCTGTTTCTACAACTGATTTCAAAAATCTTTTGAACAAATCTTTTGCTGAGATTGTCTGTTTGAGACGTATATCATCTCTTTGTTCTAGTTTTTCATATTCTATAGTAAATTCTTCTCAAAATAAATCCTGTAATTTTTTACCTATTTTTTCTTCTATTTCTTTTGGATCAAATAGTGTCCAATGTCTATTTTCAATTACTCTTTGCATAAAAATATCTGGTACGCTTATCGCAGGAAAGATATCAAATGATTTTTTTCTAATATCTCCAGTTTCTGTTTGAAGATCAAAAAAATCTCAAATATCTTTGTGCCAAGCATCCAAGGTAATAGAGATTGCGCCTGCTCTTGCACCCAATTGATTTACAGCAATTGCGGTATCGTTGATTACTTTAACCCATGGAATTACTCCTCATGATGCACCTTGTATTCATCTAATATCTGATCATTTTGATCTAATGTTTCCCAAGTATGCTCCTATTCAACCTCAAAATTTTGATATCTGAGCCATATTTTCGATATTGTGATAGATTGATCTCAGATCGTCATCAAGATTTAATTTGAAACAGCTAGAAAGTTGATGAAAGTTTGTTCTTGCATTCATCAGTGTCGGTGTAGGTAGAGAAATTTTTTGAGTAGAGCAGTATTCATATATTTTTAATGCGATTTCAATTCTCTTGTCTTGAGTTTCAGGAATGGCGAGAAACAATGCTATCGTCATATACATTTCCTGAGGAAGTTCTTTATAGACTTTGTTTGGATTCAATAAATATCTTTTTTTGAGCATTAGTGTTGTAGTATAATTATATCCCATATCAGTTTCTTTGTTGAGATATTTTCCTACATACAAAATATCTTCTTTACTATAATGTTCAAAAAGTTTTTTGTAATATAATCAGTCATTGATATATTCTTCTATCAAATCCAGATAGCTTTCTGGAGTATAAATTTGTTTTTGTGTAATATTTCTTGTTTTACTTGCTTGCTTGTAGAGATCAATACTTGCTAATCTTCCTGCTATATATTCCCATTTAGTATTTTCTATACTAATAAGATTGATTGTTGCTTTGATCAACAATTTTGTGATGTCTTTGGTTGTTATATTGTTGATAATATATTTTTCTAAATTATTTTGTATTTCACTAAATGGGCATACTTCTGCTAATTCTTTTGCAATATACTTATACGTATTTTCTATTTTTTTTCGATCAAATGCTTCTTTTTCTCCATTGATTTTTATTACCATAAATGCTTTCTTTTTCAATTGTTCGTGTTTTTGTAAGAGTTCTTCTTCTCTTTCATGTTTGTGTTCTTCTCTATAAAGTATATATGATTTTGCAGTTTCAAACTTTTCATACTTCATCAATGTTTTTTCTACAACATCTTGAATATATTCTACATCGATATATTTCCCCTCTTGAAGTGTTTCTTGTTTTTTGAGTAATTGCTGATTGATGTCATCTACAATGATAGGAATATCTGTAGTTTCTGTATGCGTTGCTTGGTATGCTTTTGTAAGTGCAATTTGGATACGATTGATATCAAATGGTACAATCTCCCCGTTTCTTTTTTTAATTTGATTCATATTCATGGTATATAGAATAAAATATGTTTTTTCGCTTGCCTTTTTTGAAATACTATATATTGTGTTTTGTTTTTATGTTTAAACACTATATGTTGTGTTAGAGGGTATAGAAAAAAAATAATCACTTGCAAGCGAAAATGTTGAGAAAGTTTTTTTTGTTGTTTTGTAGGGGCTATTTTTCCTTCGGAGACATTCTTTTTTTGTCATTGCAACAAAAAAAGAATGCAAAAAAAATGCTAGCCAGATGCAAACCGAACGAACTGTCGCTTCGAATAAGATGGTTTACTATCTCACCTCCAACCCTGCTAAAGCAGGGACCCATTTCGGTTCGTTAGAATTAATTGCTACGAATTTGGGGAGTGTCTTGTCATACATCTGGCGTTGTAATATAGCTATTTTTACTCGTCTAATAAATTATGTACTTTCTGTAAATGCTTATCATCTACATGGGTATAAATCTGCGTAGTAGTTATAGAAGCGTGACCAAGTAATGTCTGTACGGCTCTGATGTCTGCTCATTTTTTAATCAGCGCGGTGGCGAAACTATGACGCAGAGTATGTGGTGAAACTTTTTTACTGATTCAAGCTAGCGCTGCGTACTTTCTAACTATTTCCTCTATACTGTTTCTACTGAGGTGGGTTCCAAATCCATTTCTTGAAAGACTTATAAATAAATATGTACTTGTGTCTTTTCTGAGTTCAAGATATTTTTTTAATGCACTAATGGCATGTTTGGTAGCAAATACGGAGCGGAGTTTCGATCATTTTCCGACAACTGAAAATTGATTGGAATCTAATTTAATATCTTTTTTTTGAAGCATTATCAATTCTGTAACTCTCAGTCCTGTTCCATATAAAAACTGAAGAATAGCAAAATCTCTCGCTTGTTTCAATTCATCTCTGGTGAATTCCAATGGTGCGGCGAGTATCTTTCAGATATCTTTTTCGTCAAGATAATTTACTTCTCTTGGTGATGTTTTTGCAAGTTCTAATTTGTCAGGACTCATACAGTCGATATCATTTTTTAATACAAATTTTAAGAATGCTCTGATAGCTACAATATGATAATTAATAGTTTTTACACTTAGTTTGTTTTTATGTAATGCCATTCTATAGTCGAGGAGTTGCATACGATTTACTTTGTTAATTTCTATATCACCACAAAATTCCAAAAATCTATTGAGTCGTAAACTATAGTTCTCAATAGTTTTTGGACTAAGATTTTTTTCGTACTGAAGATAATACATATATTTTTCTAGGAGTGAGCTGATGATGGTACTAGAAATTGTATTTTTGAAAAATTTTTTGCCCTGTGGGGATTTAGTTTGATGTAGTTCAGGTGTCTTGTGTTGTGTCGTTCATTCCTTGAATTTCATTTGTTGGAGTAGTAGTTGAAACTGATCCTGTAGTGTCAGAAGTAGTAGTTTCTCCTGTCAATTCTTTGAGTTGTATAATGTATTGATCGAATTGTGCAAAGTATCAATTGAGATTATTTATTTCTTCTCCGTTTGCAATCTTTTCAAGAAAAGTGGTTGCTTTTTTAGTGATATATAATCCATATTTTATAATGGTATTATTACCCATTGTTTTTCCTTGTTCAAGAAAATAATCTCCTTGAGTTACATAATCAGTCAATCTACTAACGTCGTTTTGTTCTGGTTCGCTTGTTGTAGCTCAGAGATCACTTAATGCTCAAAATGTATCATCTATAACTTCTACTGGAGCACTTTCATGAGTTCCTGTTCCTGTCTCTATTATTCCACTAAGTTCTTCTGTGGTATTTACGATTTCTTCAACTGTTCCTGTAGTATTATCTATTGCATGTATTTGTGCATTCTTATTACCCAATATATTTCCTAATTCTATAGGATACATAGTTTTGAGAATAAAGAATGTTGTAAATCAAAGTCCCATAAACATTACTACAAAAAGTAACATTTTTATTCCTTTCTTTTTATCTTGTGGAATATTTGTTTGTATAACTGCTTGTACAGGTGTTTGAGTTGTTATTGTTGGTATAGTAAATGCAAACCCCCTTTCGTTTTCCCCCTTAACAAGGGGACTTCCAGCTGGAGTTCCGAACATTGCATCAAGATCAAATGTTTTTGGTGTTTCTACTACTGTTGGCTGTGGAGTTACCACAGCTTCTGGAGCTAAACCGCCTGCACTTTCATGTCATTCTAACTCGTCAATTATTTTCATATCTTCTTGTAATTCTACTGGTGCTGCAGCAGTAATTGGTTCTGACTCAATTGTTGTTGATGGTGTGTTTATTTCTGTTACAGATTCCAGGTTTCAAGTTGCAGGTTGTATTTCAGCTACTGGCTCTGGAATCACTATTTTTTCTGGTTTAATTTCTTCTGGTACTTCAACTACTGGTTCAACTGGTGTAGTTTCTAATAATGTTGGTTCGGCTGCAATTGGCATTTCAGCTATAGTTTCTTGATTCTGGATTGCTTCGTTTGCACTCGCAATGACTTCTGTCGGTGTTTCAACTACTGGTTCAACGTTTTTTTGATCTTCGGTTTTCAATCGATCGTCGTCTTTTGGAGCATCAGATAAATTGAGATCTAAATCTAAATTGGTCTCAGGTGGAAGGTCTCAGGTGGAAGGTTGTATTTCAGTTTTAGGAGCTTCTTCAAGATTTATTTGTAAATCTTGTGCTACTGGTATTACTGGATTTTTTGTGTCTGCCATTTGTGTCGTACTAAGTAATAAAGTTGTTAGCTTATTACTATTATAATCTGAATCGTTTATTTTGTCAAAAAAAGTGCTTTTGAGCGACACATTGGCTTGACATTTTTATTTAAGATGAAACGATATATCATCGTATAATGAGCTTTGCAAGTCTTATTACTAAAATATTTATTTTTCTGTTATTGTAACAACATATAGTGATTGTATTGTAAAAATATTGAATAAGAATATATTTTCGATAAGAAAGTTTTTTATTTTTTTAATAAAATAATTAATTATGAAAACGTTTTCTAAAGTTTTATTAGTTGCTTGTTTTGGATTTGTTCTCACGGGAACAACAATGGCTGCTACAACACCATCTCTAGGATAAGCTACAAGTTATGGTGTTCTTGCTGGTACCTATACTAATCCAGCAGTAACCACTACAATCTATGGAGATGTTGGATTTACCACAGGACCGGGGGCGAATGTTCCTTTGCCTTTGGGATTACATCCTTCAGGGACGTATCCGAATTATGGAGATACTGCAAATGACACTCCTCAGGCAAGAATAGATGCAGCAAATGCTTTGTCTGTTGATTTGGCCCCTCAAGGACCGTGTATTAATATTTCACTAACTAATCTCAGTACTGACACTGACCATGGTACAATTGGTGTTTATGAACCAGGAGTTTATTGTACTGCTGGCGCTGTAACCGCAGCGAATATCACACTTAGCGGTGCAGGAACCTATATCTTCAGAATAAATGGTGCACTTGGTACGACAGCTCTTGATAGTGTTATATTAACTAATGGTGCGTCAGCTTGTGATGTGTTTTGGACTCCAATAGGTTCGACAACGCTTGCTGCAGGTACTAATTTTATAGGAACGATCATTGATAACGCAAATTTTATTACCTTAAATGATGCTGTCAATTGGACAGGTAGAGCATTATCATTGGGTGCTGGAACGGTTACTACTACATCAAATGATATTATTACCGTACCAACATCATGTACAGCTCCTGTAGCAGCAACAGGTGGTAGTGAAAGTACTCCAAGACTTATTCCTTTGATTAATATCCTCAAAGTTCCGACTCCTTTAATTTTGGTATGATCTGGTTTAGTTACATACAATTATACTGTCCAAAATATTTGACCAAATCTTGCATTGAGAAATATTACCGTAAATGATGATACATGTGGTCCGGTAACTTTAATTTCCGGTGATGTAAATAATGATGGTAGACTTGAATTAACTGAAAAACGATATTATAGATGTACAACAACGCTTTCAGCTACTACTACAAATATCGTGACCGTATATGGTGAAAGTGATGATAGTTATCGTGATGTCGCAACTGATACGGCAACTGCTATTGTTGTTGTAAGTACTGGTGCAACAATTACAGGATCGCTTACACCTCCATTGATTAACATCGTAAAAATACCTAGTCGCTTGACTCCATTTACCGTTGGAGGTGGTGATGTTACCTATACTTACACTGTAACAAATCCAGGTATAGTCGCTATGCATGATGTAGTTGTTACTGACGATAAATGTGGTCCGGTTTCTCTTATTATGGGTGATACTAATCTCGATCATCTGCTTGATATCAATGAAATATGGATTTATACATGTGATACAAATATTTATACTTCAACTAAAAATACTGCAACAGCCAAAGGTGAAGCAAACGGATTTACCGTTTATGACTATGCTTTCGCTAATGTATATGTTACTGTTCCTGGTCTTCCTAAGACATGACTTACGAGCACTCCATGGAATCTTGCTATACTTGGTAGTATCTTCCTTATATTTTGAATTTCATTTGTTGTAGCTTTAAGAAAACGTGATATCTAATATTCATAAATTTATGAGTCATCTGAAATATATGAAATCAAAATATTCATTATGAGGATCGTTATTTTTTGTTAATGTTATCGTCATTATATTTTTTGTGATACTTATCTTTCTTCTGGCTTTTGGCGTACCAGGTCAGTATTCTTCTTATGCTAAAACAACATCGTCTGTTAGTAGACAATCAGTGGTATCTCTTCAAAATATTTTTTCTGGAAAACAGATTTCTATCGGACTTCCTATTCGCCTAAAGATTTCAAAACTCAAGATTGATGCTCCGGTCAAATCTTTGGGTCTTACATCGGATGGAGCAATGGACACAACAAAAGGTCCATATGATGTAGCATGGTATAAATTCGGACCACGTCCCGGAGAAAAAGGCAGTGCGGTCATCGCTGGACATTATGGAAGATGGAAAAATGGTGCAATATCAGTATTCAATAAATTAAATACTTTAGTCAAAGGTGATATAATATCTGTCAAAGACGATAAAGGTGTAATCATTTCTTTTGTTGTGCGTGAAAGCAAACTCTATGCTCCTACCGCAGATGCTACAGATATCTTTTATTCAAATGATGGTAAGTCTCATCTTAATCTTGTCACTTGTGTCCAAGATAAAATTTCAAAAAAATATACCAAACGTTTGGTGGTGTTTACAGATAAAGTAATCAAGTAATTCATACCGATTTTCTTTGAAAGCTTCCAGCGTTTGGAAGTTTTTTAATTTTTCCTTTCTATCGCCTCGCCGGCTGGGGTTTCTTTTATAAATTTTTCAAACGCTTCGCTGGACTTACTTTTGGCATTGCCCCAAAAGTAAGCAAAAACTCTAGCTAGATGTAAAACTCTGAGCCAATATTTCAAATATATATTTTCTACCAACTCGACTCCGTCCCACCTGTGGCGGGTCCCACTTCGTCTCGTTTCATTTTTCTTCTTCATCTAAGAATCGCTTACTATCTCGTGGCGTACATCTAGCGTTTGTAATGAAGTAAAAATAATTCATTATTAATTATTTATTTTTTATCAGTTTACATATGTCTTCACAAAACTGCTCACCAAACCTTTATCTTTGGATAATAATATTTTATCAGCTTTGCTAATTCATTTATCGTGGATCCGGTAGTGGTGATATCGTCTACTATGAGTAAGGTTTCGTTTCCTTGTAATTGTAAATTTTTAGCTAGAGAAAATGTGTTTTTAAGATTGTGTAACCTTCAATTCCTATCTAGGCTTGCCTGCGTCTTCGTGTGTTTCTTTTTCTGCGCTATGGTGACCATGGGAACCTGTAATTTCTCGCTTAATTTTCTCGCTAAAAGTTCTGATTGATTATATCATTTGACGAAATAATGTCTGTACCAGTGACTTGGTATAAATGAAATGATTATATTTTCGTTCAGATTTTGATTTACTTGTAATGCTACCATCAGTCTTTCTACCAAAAATTTTCCAATATCTTTTTTATGAAAATATTTGAGTTTGATAATGAGTTTTTTAAGTAGGTCGGTGTAAGCGAATGGAATGATGATTCCTTCCAGATTGTTACTTTTGTATGTCCTACATTCTATGCAGGTTTTGTAATCCTTAGAAACTCTATGACAGTAGGGGCAGATTTCGGGGTGGGGAGTTAGCTTTTTTTTACAGGTTTTGCATAAATATGCTTCTGTGGTGGAGCAGTTGATACATTGTCTGGGGAAGAGGAGGTTGATGAGTTTCATAGTTGGAGTATATAGTAGTAAAAAAAGAAAAAAATGGAAAAAAGTAGGACAAAAAAAATCCAGCTGGGCTGGATAATTTCGACATCATAAAAAGTCTCGATACCTCAACTTTTTATTGCGTCTCAAATCAAAACTGACAAAGATAAAAAAAACTGTCTAGCTATGCTGAATACATTCTCTCAGCCAATCCAGAACCATGGATTGACGTTCGAAAAAACAAAGTTAAGACAAAAAGTCCCGACAGTTTTTGAAATCAGAAATTATCGCAATTTATTTCTATAAACTATTGAGATGTTTTATCCTTTTGATGCACGTCGAGATGTAGTTTTAAACATATAATCGTTATTATAGTCCGTATGATGTCTCTTAATGTCCGGAAAAAATCTGTGGTATCTACAAGATAATTCCCTTCATTTATCCATCGTAGCTCCAAACCGAACGAGAACAATAGGATAGCCAATATCCCTAGGATCATCTGATGCTTTGTATGAACATATGCATTGATTCCAAAGTATATGCCGATCATAATAACAAGCAGATACGTTACATTAATGGTCATTTTTTTGTAGTAAAGATATAAAATATTTATTTGTTGGTTGATGGGCAGTTGCCTGTCGTTCATGGTAGATTGCCGCTTGTTACTGTACATCATGTCGTGATGGATATATTCTCTGTATTTTTATTATTACCTATACTGATTTCTTTTGCTGCTTCTTGTGTATAATATTCTGCATCATAATAATCAGCCCCAATTGTTCATCCTCCCATATAGGTCATCCCGAAAAACATGAGTAGTACTCCAATGATTTTGGTTATAGCCATTCATGAGACCATGCCTGCTCATACGAGATATTTTGTATGATGTTTTTGTACATGTGCTATAATTTTTTCTTTGTGTTTGTGTACATGATGAGCAATGTGTTGATAGAGTTTCATGGAACAAAATTAATATATAAAAATTATTTTATCTGATTTCTTTAAACTGTTCAATTAATTCACGATATTCTTCATCTTTTTCGAAGTCAGTTTCTGTATCTCCTGTTACTGTAGGACGACTTTCTTCTGCTTCTTCTAATAATTCAATCATTTTTCTTTCTGCCCTATATCTTTCATTTATATTCGTCGCGGTATGATATTCATGATCTATTTCATAAAATTTATCTTTCAATTCTTGAGTTGTAAATGGATTTTCATTTGGATCTTCATTGATTTCTTCGTGAGCGATATCGTCTATTCTATTGAATATTTCAATGGTTTTATACATTTCTAATTTTTCGTTTGCTGCATTAGATTTTCCTATATTCATATGTATACCTAGAAATACCCCTATTAATACGATGATCTTTATGACACTAAGTCCAAAAGCCATACCTGCTCAGAATAGATATTTTTTGTGGTGCTTATTTACATGCTTGATAATTTTGTGATGGAGTTTCATATAACCCTTTAATGGATAAAAGTTGTGTAGATTATTTTATTATTGTGTCAAACAATAGATTGATATCGTCATATTTTTTATCTCGTTTTTGACTTTGTTTATCGTCCAATAATCATGAATTATCCATAAATTTATCCATCTTTTCCATTAGTTCATCTATTTCTTTTGCATATCTTATTTTTTCTTTTATGGTCTTTGCCGCATGAAATTTTGTATCTATCTCATAAAATAATTCATATCATGATTCGTAATTTTCCCATCTTTTTCGTCAATCAACAATTCATTCATGAGCAATATCATCAATCTTTAAAAATATTTGTAATGCTTGAGCCATTTGTATGTCTTTATTGGTTTGTGAATTTTTATATACAAATAATCCTATACCTATTAGACAAATAATTATAATTAGTATACTTTTGATTATCATATTTTTAGAAAAAACTATTATATTTCAAAATATTTGAAGTGATATTGTATCTTGTTTATTTTTTTTGTTTTTCATTATATATATATGATATAAAAGAGTACTTATCTGATTTCTTTAAATTGTTCAATCAATTCACGATATTCTTCATCTTTTTCAAAATCACTTTCTTTATTTCATGTTACATTAGGACGACTTTCTTCTGCTTCTTTTAATAATGCAATCATTTTTTTTTCTGTTTTATGTTTTTCTTCAATATCTCTTGTGCTATGATATATATCATCTATTTTATAAAATTTATCTTTCAATTCTTGTGTTGTAAATGGATTTTCATCTAGATTTTCATTGATTTCTTGATGAGCGATATCATCTATCTTTATAAAGAGATTTATTGTTTGATACATTTTTTTTGTATTATCATCTGTATTGTCTTGATTGATAAGTATGCCTATCGCTATCAATATCCCTACGATTACTATTCCCAATGTCGTTCGAGGTCAGAGTATTCTTTTTTTCATTTTTTGTTTATTATGTATATAAAAGTTATTTTTGTAATAATCCATCTATCTCTTTTTCTATCTTTTCAAATTTTTCTTGTGCTGTTTTTTGAAAGGGATTGTTTGTTTGCCCCAATAACTTGTGAATAAATATGTTTTGATCTTTGATAAGTATGAAAAGTTTTTCTGCTGCTTTATATTTTTCGTCTCTATATTGTATAGTATGATATGTATTATCTGCCGTATGAAACATTCTATCTCGTTCCATATTATATTCACTATTTTGCATATCATGGAACATTCTATCTTGTTCGTGACTGATATCATCTATCAGTACTATTTTTTTGAGTATCTTATATTGTCTTAGTTGTTCTTGGGCTTTTTTTGATTGTGGAATAAAATATGATGTGATGGCAGCTATCGCAATTATAGCCATAACTCCTGCAACTATATATATCACATTTTGATCTTTTTTTATCCAGACCATCATATTTTTGTGATGTTGTTTCCATCTTGAAATAAAACTCATTTGTTTTTTATATAATATAAATTGTTATTTAATAGTTTTTTTGTTACCTGTATTTTCTTTGCTATCTGTAGTTATTTCTATCTCTTCTGTTGGTGTGGGAATCTGTAGGAGCATATCGTTAAATTGTTTATCTAAATTTTTGTATGCTCTATTATATTCACCATTTTCATATTCTGTAGCAGCAAAAAGTTTGTCTTGTTGTATGATAAATTCTAAAAATCTTTTTGCACGTTTTATTCTTTCTTGTAGACTTAACGCTTGATGATATGAATTATCTAACATATGATACATAGTATCGTATTTTTTAAATAAAATTTCTCCTGTGAGTGTATAAATCTTTCCACTGAGATGAAAAAAATTATCTTTTTCATGTGTCAAAGACATTATATTATCAAATACTGCAAGTGCTTGTATTTCTGGTGATTTTTCACTGTCAGCCATTATTTGTCCACCAAAAAAATTTGTACTGGATCCCATTCGTACCATGAGAGACATCATAAGTCCTGAGATTACACCTACTCAGAAAAGATATTTTCTGTAGTGCATACTTACATGATCGGCTATAATTTTTCTTTCTTCTTCCATCTTTTGTTTTGCATCATCTGCAGGATGAAAAGTTGTTTGATTATTAGTATCCATTTTTATTGTGTTATCTGATAAAAATTATAACACAATTATTATATAGACAAAATTCAAAGAACAAAACTGAATAATAGAAGAAGAGATTTTGGTTTCGTTCGTAATCGCGCTTCTTGTGCCTAGACTTTTCTTATGTTTTTCCGTTTTTCAAAAAAAGCGATTCTAGCTTTTTCGTGCGAATCACTGATTTTTTAAAAATAAACACGTTTTTTGCATCTTATCATCTATGGATTCTCCGTATTCCTGAAGAATTCAGTTTTGTTCTTTTTTATTAGGGATAAAATTTTAGCGTTTTAAAAAAGTTAAATATTGTTTTTTTATTCCTTATTACATTACAATGAAAAACCTTTTAAGAAAATTTCTATTAGCTGGTATTCTAGCTATAGTCTTTTATTGAGTGCCATCATGGACCAATACTATATCAAAAGTTGCGGCCTTCGGCGCTAGTGCTAGTTGTTCTTCCACATGAACAATTACCGGAATCACTCCGATAGATGGATCATACATCAATGGAAACAGTTACAATATCAGTTTTTCCCGTGATAACTTATGTACGGACGATGTGACTATCTATTGGGCCAAAAGATCAGACACTTCAGTTCCCAACTGTTCTAGTGTGACTTCCCGAAATACCATCGGTGTGGTTAGTACTGCTGGAACTGGCTATCTCTGGGATATCAGCTGAAAAACTGATGGCGATGATTATTGTGTTCGTTTAAAAACTGAATCGGGTTCTCAGGAAACGAGAACATCAGATTTTACTATAGATAGAACAAATCCTAGTATAAGTATAAGCAATGATGCTGATACGAGTTGGACGGCTAGTGATACTATTGCTGTGAGTGTAAGTGATGCAACTGCAGGTATTGCTACTACCAAATCTATCATCAGTGCTACTTCTACGTGTGATGCTACCAGAGATACTGAATTGAATGCAGGGACAACAGGCACAAGCGTGACTGCAAATGTTGAGGCAACCTATTCAGGTAAATATATGTGTTTTAGAACTACAGATAATGCATGAAATAAAAGTTATGCGGTTTCTAGTCAGATTCTAAAACTTGATACAACTAATCCTACTATACCTACTATTACCTATGGATTAGGATATTTGACAGGAACGTGGTCCGCTACCAATGTCACTTTCACTATAACTAATGGAACTGATGGATGAGTATGAGTATTGAAATCACAATATAGATTGAATGGATGAGCGTGGACTGATTATTCTACAGAAGTGACAATATCAGATGCATGAACAACTACTGTGGAAGCCAAAACGTTAGATACTGTCTCAAATGAAAGTACTACGGTTTGACCAGACGATGTAAAAGTAGATACAACAAATCCCGCATTTGCAGGAGTAGCATCATGAGTATACTATGCTACTAATAAAACTATTACATTTAGTGATACAAACTTATCATGAGCAACATTAGATGATGTAGCATATGCAAGC
>Ga0172380_10000366_pt1 | contig 91621 bp, 67 predicted proteins | sample Leawe162metaG_FD_119747 | JGI IMG/M metagenome (GOLD analysis project Ga0172380, IMG submission 119747) | Leachate microbial communities from a municipal landfill in Southern Ontario, Canada - Leachate well 162 metaG | ecosystem: Engineered > Solid waste > Landfill > Unclassified | place... | reverse complement strand
AAATAAATAATTTTATAGGAATTGGTTCACGGAGACCACAGAGAAGTCACGGAGGACACAGAGAAAAGCAATAGAACGCTGATTTTCGCGGATAAAACAGATACACACGGATTTAAAGATAGATTTATTGCTTGCGGGAAAATACGGAAAATCAGGATGTTATATTTTGTAAAAAGTTTGTTTTTATTACAACATTTTTCGGATAGAAGCAGAGTGAAGGAAAAGACATTTTTATTTCAAAGAGCTGCATAACATTTAATGTAACATATATTTCCCGAATGACTGATAATATTGGTTTTTGTGTTTGAGTATGAGAAATTGAATTGTTATTGTTATTCTAATTGTCTAATTAAGTACTATTAAATAGTCGAAACGATTGATTTAATACAGAAAGCAAAGTTTCGTTTGAAGATTATACGAAACTTAGAATACCTCATGATAAGATATCTGTTCAGATGAAAACCATTTCCCCTCATATAAGTATGATTTTTTAGAATATTTAATTTTAGATCATAGAATATGATTCTTTATATAATTATATCCATTTTAAATTATGAGTAAGCCAGAAGAAAAGCAACTTTTCAGAAATGTACTGGAGCATTCCTTAAACGAAATCTATATTTTCGATATTCAAACATTGAAATTTGTTTACGTAAATAAAGGCGCAATTGATAATGTCGGTTATACAATGGATGAGTTAAAAAAAATGACTCCACTGGATTTAAAACCACAATTTACTTTAGCTATGTTTAAGGAGATTATCAAGCCGCTTGTAGATAATACATCTAAATTAATCTCTTTTAATACTAATCACAAAAGAAAAGACAGCACAACATATCCGGTAGAAGTGCATTTATCAATTAATCAAAAGGAAAATGTTTTTATAGCAATAATTTTAGATATTACTGAACGAAAACAGAAAGAAGAAACTCTTCGCGAAACAAATGAATACCTTGAAAACCTTTTTAACTGCGCAAATGCACCAATTATAGTTTGGAGTACTAACGGAAAAATCACCAAGATCAATCGGGCTTTTGAGGAACTATTAGGATTAAAAGCAGATATGGTTATTGGAAAAGGACTCAGAATGTTTTTTGCTGAAGATGAAGTTGAAAGGTCTATGGATATAGTGGAAAGAGCACAAAACGGTGAGCGATTCAATCTTGTGGAAGTTCCAGTTCTTCAAGCCAACGGGAGCCGGAGAATTGTATTATGGAACTCAGCACCAATTTATGGACAGGACGGACAGACACAAATTGCTACAATTGCACAAGGTCAGGACATTACTGAACGAAAGCAGGCGGAAAAGGCGTTACGGAAAAGCGAACAAGAATTCCGTATTTTAACTGAATCAATGCCTCAAATTGTCTGGGCCACACGCCCCGATGGCTGGAATATTTATTTCAATCAGCAATGGATGGATTATACCGGAATGACGTTGGAGGAAAGTAACGGTCATGGCTGGAACAAACCTTTTCACCCCGACGACCAGCAACGTGCCTGGGATGCCTGGCAAAATGCGGTTAAGAACAACGATGTTTATTCTATTGAAGCCCGACTTCGAAGGTTCGATGGGGAATACCGCTGGTGGCTGGTAAGGGGCATACCTCAGATAAATGAACATGGAGAAATTCTAAAATGGTTTGGAACATGCACAGATATTGAAGATATGAAGCAGGCGGAAGAGAAACGGACAAAATCCGAGTCAAAATATCGAAACTTAATAGAAACTATGCCCGAAGGATTTTACCGTTCAACTGCAGAAGGATATTTTATTGAAGTAAACCCTGCGCTAGTAAATATGCTCGGTTATGACAGCAAAGAAGAATTAATGAAAGTTTACATCCCAGAAACATTGTATTTCACAAAAAATGATAGAGATGACGTTGTTATATACAGTCCCGATTTTGAACATAATACTGATGTTTACAGATTAAAAAAGAAAGACGGTACGGAAATATGGGTTGAAGACTATGCACGATATATTAAAGACGGTTCGGGAAATATACTTCTTCATGAAGGTATAATAAGAGATGTAACAGAGCGGAAAAAAGCAGAGAAGGAATTATATATCAAGAACGAAGAATTGATCAAAATCAACAATGAAAAGGATAAGTTCTTTTCGATTATAGCGCATGATTTGCGAAGTCCATTTCAGGGTTTTCTTGGGTTTACTGATTTACTGAAAACAGATATACAAAATATGTCTATAATAGAACTTCAGGATATGGCGAACAGTATGAATAGAAATGCACATAAATTATTTGGATTATTGACAAATTTATTGGAGTGGTCTATGATGCAAAGAGGGTTGATAGCATTCAAACCTGAAAAGATATCTTTGAAAAGTTTAGAGGAAGAGAACATCAAATTATTTAATGAGACAGCAAAGAATAAAGAGATAGAAATAATTGAAGACATAAAGGATGATGTGTATGTAATGGCAGATAAAGCAATGCTTGCAACGGTTCTAAGAAATCTAATTTCAAACGCTATAAAGTTTACGAACAAAGGAGGAAGTGTAACAATATCAGATCATATATTTGAGAATAATGTTTTGATTACAGTAAAAGATACAGGAATAGGAATGAGTAATGATTTAATAAATAACTTATTCAAAATAGATAGAAAGACAAACCGCACGGGTACCGATAATGAGCCGAGCACGGGACTTGGATTAGTTTTGTGCAAAGAGTATGTGGATAAGCACTATGGAAAGATTTGGATTGTAAGCGAAGAAGGCAAAGGAAGCGAGTTTATAGTTAGTTTGCCGGTGGAATAAATTTTGATTCAGATTTTTACAATAGAGATTCAGATTTTTACCACAGAGCGCTCAGAGGACACAGAGAAGAGAATTGAATAGTTGCTAAGAACAAGAGTTTAAAAATATTTTAACCGCAGGGGACGTCCGCCCAAAAAGACGTCGGATCTGCGACTCGAACGCAGAGAAGAAGTCATTTAATATGTCGTCCCGATGGGACTTAAGATCTTTTGATGTTATTTTCTATTGAGATTTCGTCCTGATGGGACTTAAAAAATATTAACTTATATAAATATGCCAACATCGAATGAAATTCTTGAGGGGCTGCAAGCAATAACGAACAGACATGAAATATTTGCAATTGGCTGGCATGCGGTCTTTTATGTAGTATTATTTTTGCTTGCTATTGTAAATAGGAAGCCTTCGAACAGGTTATTACTAAGTTTGCTTTCGCTGCCGCTTTTTTCTGTTGCCGGGTTTGCGTGGAGTGCAGGTAACCCTTTTAACGGAATACTGTTTACAGTAATAGCAGTGTTTGTTTTGGTTTCCGGAATTAGAACGAATAACGAAAAGATTGTTGTTTCGGAAATGATGTTTACTGTATCAGGAATAATCATGGTCGCATTCGGGATGGTGTATCCTCATTTTCTTGAGACTGATAATATTATAAAATATCTGTATGCTTCACATGTTGGATTGATTCCGTGCCCGACATTGTCCGTGGTTATAGGGTTTATACTGGTTTACAGGGGGTTGGGTTCAAAGTATGTGATGATGATGCTTGTTGTGTTTGGATTGTTTTACGGGTTGTTCGGAGTTTTTAAGCTGGGAGTTTATGTAGATGCGGTGCTGATTTTTGGGGCGGTGATGTTGGGGGTTTTATTGAAGAGATTTTTACCACAGAGCGCTCAGAGGACACAGAGAAAAAATTAGTTTATTGCTAAGAGATTTGCACACTGAAAGAGCGGATTGTTTATGATGAACACTGATAAAGATAATAGAACGCTGATTTTCGCTGATTAAGCGGATTAGCACAGATACAGAGGAGTTAGATCCCCTGCCAACAGTAGGCATGCCTACGGGACTTAAAGATTATTTGATATTATTTGCTATTGAGATTTCGTCCCTACGGGACTTAAAGATTTTTAATGTTTTGGCTATAAATATTTGTTAAGAGCAAGAACTTAAATAAAAGATTTTTCACAGAGATCGCAGAGGAAGAACGGAGTGCACAGAGAAGGAATAAGACATTTTTATTTCAAAGAGCTGCACACTGATTTAAACTGAAAGAACATGATTTACACTGATAAGAATTGAATTGATGTTAAGAGCAAGAGTATAAAATATTTTAACCGCAGAGTACGAAGAGAACGCAAAGAAGAGATTTGTATTTATTGTTAAGAAAGAAGTTTTTTAATGCAAAGAACGGAGATGATAGAGCGAATAGAGGAGATCTTAGATTAAATCCCCTGCCTGCGGCAGGCAGGCCGCCAAGATCGAGCGGGGATGACAAATTTTACGAGCGGGGATGACAAATTTTACGAGCGGGGATGACAAATTTTACTAGCGGGATGACAAATTTTACGAGCGGGGATGACGAGCCTTATTTATTTTTATTGAAAAGAGAAAAAAGATTTTTACTAATGAGTAACAATAATTTGAGAGTGAATGCGTACACAAAGGAATTGGGACTTGATAATGAAGACGCTGGATTCCAGTACGCCACGGCGCATCTGCGACTTTTGCTGGAATGACAGACGAAGTGGGATGGCAATTCATTTTTTCATTAATAGAAATCCCCTGCTGTAGCGAGTACAGAGGGGATTTAATTAAGATCCACGATTAGATCCCCGCCAAGAAAATGCGGGGATGACAAACCTTAAAAAGACAAAAATTTTACAAATAATTCTATCTGTTCTGAAAAGAGCAGAGTTAGAGATACAATCTTAAATTAGTTTACTTTTTTAAGAATTTCGACTGCTTTTTCGGGTGTAAGTTTTGTATAGATTTTATTATTCACCATCATAGCAGGACCCTGGTCGCACATGCCGAGGCAGTTGGTATGTTCGAAAGTAATTTTATTATCTTTTGTTGTACCGCCGACATTGATTTTCAGTTCGCGCAAAACAGCTTTTTCAACTTCTTCTTTTCCTGCCATATCGCATACGATAGTTCTGCAGAGTCTCACGATATTTCTTCCCTGCGGCTCGCTGTGAAGGAAAGAGTAAAATGAGATAACGCTGAAAACTTCGACAGGATGTATATCGAGGAGTCTTGCAATTTCCTGCTGAGCAAAATCAGGAATGTATCTGTGTTTAGCCTGAACTGCCTGCAGAATGGGCATTAATGATGCTCTTTTTGCTCCGTGCATATTTACGAGTGCTTCAAGCTCTTCAGTTATAGAATTCTTTTCTAATACCAGCATATAGTTCTACTTTTTGTTTAAAAATGATTCGACTTTCTGAATTAATACTTCAGGAGTAATCGGTTTTTCAACGAAGTCGTCCACAGGAACAAGGTCACCTGCTCCGAAATCGAGACCGATTGCTTTTGAAATAGAAGTGTACATAATAATAGGTGTCTTGATGTTATTCTTGCGCAGTTTCTGAGCAAGGAAGAAACCGTCGTCGGGTTCATCCATCATTACATCGAGAATAATTAAATCCGGTTTATTATTCATAATGATATCGAAACCGTCTTTAGGATTTGTTGCGGTGATGACTTTATGGCCTTTAGATGTGAGAACTAATTCACTGGCTTCTCTGATATCCAAGTCATCATCGATTACTGCTATGAGTGCCATTTATTCCTCCGGGAAAATTTTGATTTAATAACAAAATAGCTAAAGGCAAATTGATTATCTATTCAAAAAATTTTCCCTATTCAAAGTATTTATTATATCATTGAAAGAGATATTTAAAACAAGTATTTTGTATAAAGAAAAACAAAATGAATTCCCTTAAACAATTACTAATATCTGCTCACACGAAAAAAGCAAATACTAATTATTGTTTCCCCGAAAGCCCTGTTGGCTTTCGATCTTAAATAAATACAATTTATGCACAAACACATTTTTGAAAAGTATCCTGCAAACGAAAAGAGTAATCTTATAGCATTATTACAAGCGGTGCAGGAGGTTTACGGCTATTTACCCGAGGGAGCGCTTCAGGAAGTAGCGGATTTCGTAGGATACCCGCTAAGCCGCGTTTACGGAGTTGCGACGTTTTACAACCAGTTCAGATTAACACCCCTTGGAGAGAATGTAATAAGAGTATGCAGAGGGACTGCATGCCACGTATGCAATTCAGCAAACATATTATTTTCACTCGAGACGAGCCTGAACATAAAAGCCGGGCAGACTACACGGGACAAGAGGTTTACGCTTGAGACCGTAGCATGCATAGGCGCTTGCAGCATTGCACCGGTAATTACGGTCAACGATGAATATTACGGAAAGATAACGGTAAAAGAAATCCCCGGGATACTGAAGAAATTTAACATTCAGAAACCAGTTGCCGAGACGAAGAAGGAGGGAGTGAAATGAGTACATTCTTAGATTTTTGCTGCGACGAATGCTGGCATTCACAAGAAAAGCCATGCGACCAATTTGTAAGATGTTGTACGGAAGGACCTCTTTGCCATCACAGTCCCGAATGCGAGAAGAAGATAAAAAGTTACAACAGACAGTTAAGGTACGAAGAGCATGACGTACCGATTATCATAATCGGAAAAGGAACATGCGGTCTTGCTGCGGGAGCACAGAAGGTAGAAGATGCAATAAGGGCAGAGCTCAGCAAGTTGAACATAGAGGCAAAGATTGAAACGACGGGATGTGTTGGAGCCTGCGCATCAGAGCCGATAGTTGACATAAAGCTGCCGGGAAAAGACAGGGTTTCATACTGCAAAGTAACTCCGAAGATAGTTTCAAAGCTGATAAAGAAAACACTCGTTGATAAAGATGTGTTTCAGGATAACCTGCTTGGAACTTACGGCAAGACTAACGGTGAAGTGATTAATATAAACGAGACTCCATTTTTCAAGCATCAGTTAAAGATAGTACTTGAGAACTGCGGAGTTGTAAATCCTACTTCAATAGATGCTTACATAGCAAACGGAGGGTTTAAGTCGCTGGATAAAGTACTTTGCCACATGACACAGGAAGATGTTGTTAAAGACATACTTGCGAGCGGGCTGAGAGGACGCGGCGGAGGCGGATTCCCGACGGGTAAGAAGTGGGAATTTGCGATGAAACAAAAATCTGATAAGAAATATATAATCTGCAATGCAGACGAGGGCGACCCGGGAGCGTTTATGGACAGGTCGGTTCTTGAAAGCGACCCTTACAAACTTGTTGAGGGAATGATAATAGGCGGTTTTGCAATAGGAGCATCGCTCGGATACATATACTGCCGGGCTGAATATCCTCTTGCGATTGCGCGACTCGAAAACACGATGAACGACTGCAAGAAATACGGACTGCTGGGAGAAAACATACTCGGCAGCGGGTTCACATTCGACCTAAAAATAAAGAAGGGTGCGGGAGCGTTTGTCTGCGGAGAAGAAACGGCTTTAATAGCATCGATAGAGGGCAAGCGCGGGATGCCAAAACCCAGACCGCCTTATCCGGCAGTATCAGGATTATGGAACAAACCTACTATTATTAACAACGTAGAAACCTTTGCTAATGTACCGCAAATATTTAAATGGGGTGCTGATAAATTCGCATCGGTCGGTACAAAGACAAGCAAAGGAACGAAAGTATTTGCATTAAGCGGAAAAGTAGTAAACACGGGTCTCGTGGAAATCCCCATGGGCGTTACGCTTCGCGATATAGTGTTTAAAATCGGGGGCGGTATTCCAGACAATAAAAAGTTTAAGGCAGTACAGATTGGCGGACCTTCGGGCGGATGTTTACCGGATGAAGTACTCGACACAGTAGTTGACTACGAATCTCTGAAGACGGTAGGTGCGATGATGGGTTCGGGTGGTTTTGTAGTGATGGATGAGACGACATGTATAGTTGACGTAGCAAAATTCTTCATGACATTTATACAGAATGAATCATGCGGAAAGTGCGTACCCTGCCGCGAAGGCACGAAGAGAATGCTTGAAATAATTGAGAAGATACCGCACAGCTACAAGAATACGGCTAACAAGATGGACCAACTGCAGAGGTTCAAGGGAATAATTCACCTGAACAGGCTTGCAGACGTTATTAAAGATACATCACTCTGCGGACTAGGACAATCAGCACCAAACCCCGTTCTTTCAGGGCTGAGATACTTCAGGGATGAATACGAAGAGCATTTATACGACAGGAAGTGCAAGGCGGGAGTCTGCAAAGAACTTCTGACATTCACGATAAACAATGATGACTGCGAAGGCTGCGGACTATGCGCGAGGAAATGTCCAGTAGAGGCGATAGTTGGCGAGAAAGGAAAGGCGCATTACATTATTGAAGACAAGTGCATCAAATGCGGCATGTGTGTTGATAATTGCAAATTTGAAGCAGTGCTCGTTTCATAATATTTTAAATAAAAATTGAGAAAAAGTATATGGCAGAACTAACAATAAATAATATAAAGGTAAACGCTGAAGAAGGAATGACAATTCTTGACGCGGCTAAATCAGCAGGCATAGCTGTTCCGACACTTTGTAACATGAAGAACCTTTTTCCAACAGGCGCATGCAGAATATGTTCGGTTGAGGTTGAGGGACAGAGAGGATTGATTCCAAGCTGTGCTTATCCTGTTTCAGACGGAATGGTTGTTGAGACAAATTCCCCAAGAGTAAGAAGAGCAAGAAAGACTATAGTCGAACTGCTTGTTGAGAATCATCCACAGGACTGTTTAATATGTGTAAGGAACAAGAACTGCGAACTTCAGGATTTAGCAGCACAGTACGGACTGCGCGAACACCGTTTTGCGGGAGAATCAAAAGACCATGCGATAGACATTTCAAGTCCATCGATGGAACGCGACCCGGCAAAGTGCATACTCTGCGGAAGATGCGTGAGGGTATGCAATGAGATACAGCAAGTCGGTGCGATTGACTTTACGAAGCGCGGATTTCAGAGCATTGTAACGACGCCTTACAACAAAGGGCTGAATATAAGTGACTGCATACTTTGCGGTCAGTGCATACTCGTATGCCCGACAGCCGCATTGAGAGAAAAGAGCCACATGAAAGAAATAGTAAGCGCACTTGCGAGCAAGAAAAAGTTTGTTGTTGCACAGATAGCCCCTGCGGTAAGAGCATCGCTGGGAGAAGAGTACAACATGCCGCTCGGCACTGACGTAACGGGAAAACTTGTTACGGGACTAAAGAGGCTTGGGTTTAAAAAAGTTTTTGACACAAACTTTGCGGCTGACCTTACGATAATGGAAGAGACGACGGAGTTAGTAAACAGGATAACGAACAATAAACTTTTGCCGATGTTTACAAGCTGCTGTCCCGGATGGGTGAAATACATTGAGCACAGAAAGCCTGAACTGCTTGACCACGTTTCAACATGCAAATCACCGCATGAGATGGAAGGAGCAGTACTGAAGACATACTACGCAAAGAAGATGGGGCTTGACCCGAAAGATATATATGTAGTTTCAATAATGCCATGCACGGTAAAGAAGTTTGAATCGACCAGACCTGAACTCGCAGAAGAAAGAATGCCAGATGTTGATTCAGTATTAACTACGAGAGAGCTTGTTCGATATTTTAATACAGCAGGAATTGATTTTTGCGATTTACCTGAGACACAGTTTGACAATCCTCTTGGAGAATCAACGGGAGCGGCAGTTATATTTGGAACAACAGGAGGCGTTATGGAAGCGGCTATAAGAACTGCTTACAACATGCTTACAGGCAATGAACTCGAAAAACTTGAGTTTGAACAGATACGCGGATTTGACGGAATTAAAGAGCTGACAATAAATATTAAAGGAATGGATTTAAACTTTGCCGTTGTGAACGGAATCGGAAATGTAGCAAAAGTACTGGAAGAAGTAGAGAACGGAACAAGCAAATATCACTTTGTTGAAGTGATGGCATGTCCCGGAGGGTGCATAAACGGCGGCGGACAGCCGATACATCAAAAACCCGAGAAAGTAATAAAGCGCGTGAAGGCGTTGTATGAAATTGACTCAAAAATGATGCACAGGAAATCGCATGAAAATGAATCTGTAAAGAATCTTTACAAGGAATTTTTTGGAGAGCCGAACAGTCATAAATCGCATGAGATTTTACACACAAATTATAAAAGCAGAAAGAAATAGTGCACGGCATAGTTGAGACAATACCAGATTTATGCAAAAGGTGTTACTCCTGCATCAGAGAGTGCCCGGCGATTGCAATAAGGGTACAAAACGGACAGGCAGTAGTAATAACTGAGCGGTGTATTTCGTGCGGACACTGCGTAACGGTATGTTCTCAAAATGCCAAAGCAACGAAGAGCGACGTTGACCGAGTGATAAATGAAATACTACCGCTTGGAAACGTGGTAGCGCTTGTAGCACCATCATTTCCTGCATCGTTCCCGGATACTTATGGCAAGATACCAGCAGCATTGAAGAAGATTGGTTTTGAAAAAGCATGCGAGGCAGCTTTCGGTGCCGATATGGTAAGTCCTTTGTATTTAACCGAAATTGAAAGCGGGGGCAGTAAGACTATAATAAGTTCCGCATGTCCGGCTGTTTACAATTATATTGAAATGTACTATTCACAGTTAATCCCGAATCTTGCTAACGTAGTTTCACCTATGATAGCGATGGGGCGGTACATTAAAGATCATTTTGGTGAAGACAAGAAAGTTGTATTCATAGGTCCATGCATTGCAAAAAAGAGCGAGTATAAAGATGAAGAGGTTGAAGGTGCAATTGATGCGGTTCTGACATTTGCAGAGCTGAAGGAAATTTTTGAAAGGAGCAAGATAACATACTCGACCCTTGAAGACATTGACTTTGACCCTCCAAGGGGATTAATGGGAAAATCGTTTCCACTTGCGGGAGGACTGATTAAGACAGCTGATATCTCAGACGACATACTCGAGAAGAAGATAATAGTAGTTGAAGGGCGAGAAAAAGTTGAGGAAATACTAAACGAAATTGTGCACGGGAAAATAAATGCAAAGTTTATAGATATACTTTTTTGCGAAGGATGCATAAAGGGTCCAGCAATTGACAGCGAGCTGAACTACTACGCAAGAAGAGAGAAGGTTGTTGATTACATTAACGACGGGATAAAAGCTGCTGACAAGCAGGTTTGGAAGAGCAATATTTACAACAGCAGGAATGTGGATCTAAGACGTGAATTTACAAACCGAAATATGCGAATGGATGACCCTTCAGAGGAAGACATTAAGGCAATACTTGCAGAGACGAATAAATTTTCGAAGCAGGATGAGCTTAACTGCCGTTCATGCGGGTATCCGACTTGCAGAGATTATGCAGTAGCAATTGCTAAAGGACTTGCTGAGAACGACATGTGCCTTCCGTACCTGATAGAAAAACTCGAGAGAGCATACAAAGAACTTTCGGAAACTCAGGACCAGCTGCAGTCAGCGGAAAAACTTGCGTCAATAGGTCAGCTTGCAGCAGGAGTTGCGCATGAAATTAACAATCCGCTTGGTACGATACTTCTTTACACTTCACTGCTGAAAAAGGAAGTTGAGAATAACAGTGATGATTCGCAATCGCTCGAAGACCTTGAACTTATAGCACAAGAAACTAACAGATGCAAGAACATCGTCTCAAACCTTCTGAACTTCGCAAGGCAGGGTAAGCTGCACGTAACAGAGTTTGACATATCAGATCTTATTAATTCTATTCTTAGGACGATAAGGATTAAGCCGGAATGCAAAGGGATTTTATTTTCGACGGAATGCACGGCATACGATACGACGATTGAGGGAGACTCTGACCAGCTGAAGCAAGTTTTTATAAACGTGATAAATAATGCATGCGAAGCACTGACTGAAGCAGAAATCAAAAAGATAAACATTAAGATAAGCAGCACGGAATCGGAATTTACGATTGAGATAAGCGATACGGGTGCAGGAATACCAAAAGAAAACATGGGCAAACTTTTTACGCCGTTCTTTACGACAAAGAAGATGGGAAAAGGGACGGGGCTTGGGCTTGCGATTGTTTATGGAATAATTAAAATGCACAGAGGAGAGATAAGGGCTGTAAGCGAACCGGGACAGGGCTCGACATTTATAATCAAGCTGCCCATTAAAAACACAAACAATTAAATAAAAGATATACAAACAAAAGGAGAAATCATGGCTGAAGTTAAAAAGAAAATATTGCTGGTGGACGACGATCCGGACCTGATTGAACAGAACAGTACACTACTTCTTTCAAAAGGATATGAAGTAGTAACGGCGGACAATGTACCTGATGCATGGGAAGCATTTAAGCGCGAGAAGCCTGATGCGGCAGTACTGGACCTTATCATGGAGGAGCATGATTCGGGGTTTATTTTATCACACAGGATAAAACGGGATGAATACGGAAAAACAATACCGGTATTTTTGCTGACATCGGCAACATTCGTAACAGGAATGAAGTTTGGAATTACCACATCAGAAGAGCAGGAATGGATACACTGCGATGCATGGTTTAACAAACCGATAAATATTGACGAGCTTTCAAATAAGCTTGAAGAGTGTTTTGAGAAAAGAAAGAAACAGTGATAACAAACAAAGAAAACGTGGAAGAATACAGACCAAAGGTACTAATAGTTGATGATGAAAAGGGCCTGCGTATTGGAACTCAGCGCCTACTGCAAAGTGAGAATTACGATGTAGAGACAGCGGACTGCGGAATGACGGGAATAAAAATGGGTACGGAAAAGGAATACGACCTTGCAATACTCGACCTTAAGATGCCTGACATAGACGGTATTTCGGTACTAAAAGAAATAAAGAAAGCACGACCGAACACGGTTTGCTTCATTGCGACAGCGTATGCAAGTTACGAGACAGCGATAGAAGCAACAAAGCTTGGCGCATTCTCATACATACCGAAACCCTTTTCACCTGATGAACTGCTGCAGAATTTAAGAGCGGGACTTGAGAGAAGAATGCTGATACTTGAAGCAGAAAAACTCAAGAAAGAAAGAGAAGAAAGGCTGCTTGAACTTGCAACTGAGAAATCGAGACTTAATACAATCGTAAGCTCACTCGCGGACGGAGTATTTGTTGTAAACAAAGACGGCGAGCTTGTACTTTTCAATCCTGCATCTGTGAAATACCTTGAACTGAATGAAATTATACTCGGGGAGAAGATACTTAGCATTTTGCCTGTAAAAATTGCAGAACTAATTAAGTTAATTCTTGATTCGGATGTATTTGAGAATAAAACACACAGTGCAGAAGTAGAACTTAAAGCGAACAGAGAACTTGTAATTGAAATAAAATGCTCTCCTGTACCGAATCCAGACGGCTCGCTTGCCGGGGTAGTTACAGTTTTAAGGAATATAACGGAAATGAAGAAGGTAGAGTACATCAAGTCGCAGTTTGTTTCGATGGTTGCACATGAGCTGAAGACGCCGATGGCAGCGGTACTCGGATTTCTGAACATTATACTTGATCCATCATTGCAGATAACTCCCGAACAGCAGAAGGATTACCTCGGACGCTCGAAGAACAGGCTTCAGGGCTTGCTTGAGATGGTGAATGATTTACTTGATATCTCACGAATGGAAATGAAGGCGAAACAACGTGAACTGAAACGACTTAATGTAGCCGAAATTGTAAAAAGCACAACGGACTTTCTTGAGCTTGAAACAAAGAAACGCGGCATAACGGTTACCTGTAAGTATCAGGATAACCTGCCAGATATTCTTGCGGATAACAATGAAATCACGAGACTGTTTACGAATATTATCGGCAACTCGGTTAAATATAACAAAGATAACGGTTCGATAGACATAAATGTTTCCGCATCAAGTAACTTTATAGTGACGCGGATTTCGGATACAGGTATAGGAATGAAGCCGGAGGAAAAGGAAAAACTCTTCTCGGAATTTTACAGAATTAAGAACGAGCATACAAGGAGTATAAGCGGTACAGGGCTTGGTCTATCGATTGTGAAGCGAATTGCGGAGTCGTATTCAGGTAAGGTGGAAGTGGAATCGGAATACGGAAAAGGCTCTACGTTTACGGTGTATCTGCCTTATACTAAGTAGGTATTGTTCTATTGGATTACCAATCAGGACACTCTGAAAAGTTAGAAAATTGAACACAGATATTCACGGATGAGACTGATATCCACGGATTAAGCTAAAAAAGCCCGCAGATAAATGCGGGTTTTTTGTTTTTACACAGAATGCTCAAAAATCACATCTAACAGAGGGTTTCAATTCATAAAGATCTTCTTTAATAATTTCTTTTTCTAATACTTCTACTCAAAATGTTTTCAATAGACTAACTTCAAATAAAATAGTGAACTATAATAATTAAGGAATGTTACTTAATATGTAAGGTAGACTTGATATATTGTTTAAATATACTTAAATTTATACAAAGAATATAATATGACAACAATCTCAACAGAAAACTATTTGAAGAAGATTTATAATCACAGTCAATCTTTCAGTGAGAACATAAATACCCTCAAACTGGCGCAGGAATTATCCGTATCCAACGCCGCTATCAGTGATATGGCGAAAAAATTATCAAGACAGGGTTTAGTAAATTATGAAAAATATAAAGGAATGGAATTGACAGACAAGGGCGAGCTCATAGCTCTTAATGTAATCCGCCGGCATAGATTATGGGAATTATTTTTAAATAAGGTCCTCAATTTGCCGTGGAGTGAAGTTCACGAACAAGCCGAAATCCTTGAGCATCACACTTCAGAAAATCTAATTGACAGGATAGATGAATATCTCGGTTTTCCAGAATTCGATCCTCATGGTCATCCGATACCGAAGAAAAACGGTGTATTGCCAGAAATGCAACATTTTATTACTCTTGCAGAAGCTGTTGAAGGTTCATTTTATAGATTAATGCAAGTTGACGACGGTGACAAGGATTTAATAGACTATCTATCCAAGGTAGGATTTGTTTTAAATACTGAATTTGAAGTTATTCATAAGCTTGATTATGATAAATCATTCACAATTAAATTTAGACACAAAACACTTTCTTTAAGCCAACAAATTTCCAACAGCATTTATTTAAAAGAAATTAAAAAAGTGCGGGAGAAAAATGGCTGAACCATTAATAATATTACTTCTTTTCTTTACTGCAATAATAGTGCTTCTTGTTTTGTTTATACCAGGCAAAGGCATTATACCAAGATGGAGAAAAATAAAATCTCAGGGTGAACGCATTTTTGTCGAAGATGCCTTAAAGCACTTTTACAACTACGAATACAATTCGCTCGACAGTTCATTAGAGAGTCTGCGGGACAATCTATCCTTAAAAGAGGGTAAGGGATCACGACTTGTATTACGTCTTGAAGAAATGGGATTAATACAATCTCAGAATGGTAAAATAAAATTGACAGCTAATGGGCGATCTTATGCATTAAAAGTAATACGCATTCACCGATTGTGGGAATTACATCTCGCGGATAATACAAGCGTTGCAGAAACCGAATGGCATTCAATTGCCGAAGAAAGAGAGCATCAAACTGATGAGGATACCATAAAACAACTTGCTGCAAAGCTCGGCAATCCGCTTCGTGACCCGCACGGCGACCCAATACCAAGTGAAGACGGTGAGATGCCATCATACAATGGAATTCTTTTGACTGACCTGCAAGAAGGAATGTTTGCGACGATTGTTCATATAGAAGACGAACCAAAAGAGACTTATGCTCAATTGTCCGCAGAAGGATTACATGCGGGAATGCAGATTAGGATGCTCTATAATAATGAAGAGAGAATCCGTTTTGAAGCAAACGGAGAAGAATGTTTGCTAGCGCCAGTGATTGCATCGAACGTAACCGTAGTTCCGATTTCCAACAAAGAAGAAGTTCAGGAATTTTTTGAAACCTTATCTTCTATAGATCAGGGAGAGGAAGCTGTGGTAGCCGGTATTTCACGCGCTCTTCGCGGTCAGCAAAGAAGAAGAATGCTCGATTTCGGGATTGTACCCGGAACTAAAATCCGCGCACAACTTCGTAGTCTTGGCGGCGACCCTACAGCCTATGAAATCAGGGGAACCACTGTTGCTTTAAGAAAGAATCAAACGGACTTTGTGTATGTAAAAAGAAATCAATCGATGAAAGAAGTATGACCTTAGATAATAAAATCACACACATGAATTCAAATTGCGTAACGTGTCCCGCTCACAATCTTGCCAATCTTGTAAAGCTTGGTATTGATATGTCAGAAACTGATTACGTAGTTGCTCTTGCCGGCAATCCGAATACCGGTAAAAGCACTGTGTTTAATAGCTTGACCGGACTTCGCCAGCATACGGGTAATTGGCCCGGTAAAACGGTGGGAAGGACAGAAGGAGCGTATTCGTACGGAAATAAAAGATTTAAAATAGTTGATTTGCCGGGCACATATTCTCTGCTTTCAACAAGCACCGATGAAGAAATTGCCCGCGACTTTATTTTATTCGGTCAGCCTGACGTTACAGTCATAGTTGTTGATGCTTCCCGACTTGAAAGAAATTTAAACATGGTTTTACAGGTATTGGAAATTACCGACCGAGCTGTTTTATGTTTGAACCTAATTGATGAAGCGAAGAGACATAAATTAATCGTTGACGACAGATTGCTTTCAAAGAATCTTGGTATTCCTGTAGTACCCGCTGCGGCACGACAGGGCACAGGGATTCCGGAACTGTTAAAAGCAATAAATGAAGTAGCAACCGGACAGTATGTTTGCAAACCGCATAGAATAAGTAATGATATTAAAAATGTAAGCAGTGCAGTTGATGAGTTAAACCAAAAGCTTTCAGTGCAATTTCCCGATTTACCTAATACCCGATGGATAGCTTTAAGGTTACTCGAAGGGGACCAAAGCGTAATTGACGCAGTACGTTCGGGCGAAATAGGAAATTTGAAGGCAGCGGAAAGAACAGGCGAATAATTAGTATTGAATTTCTAAATCCAAGATAATATAAATGAAGACACTTATAATCGAAAATAAGAAGGAAGAAATAATAGCGACGGCAAACAGAATGCGCTGGAAGATAGGTGATAATTTGCACGATTCAATTATTGAATCAATTTATAAAGACGCAGAAGAGATTGCATCAAAAGTTGTGACGCGTTCAGGAGAAAAGCCAAAATTTGATGTTGACCGGTTTATAGATAAATTAGTAACTAGCAAATGGACCGGGTTTCCTATTATGTTCTTAATTCTCGCGGCTGTTTTTTGGATAACAATTGTCGGAGCAAACGTTCCATCTGCGATGATTGCATCCCTGCTTGTTGATACGATGCATCCGTGGCTTAAGCAAATTGCAGATGGAATAAACACTCCATGGTGGATAAGCGGAATATTGATAGACGGAGCTTATCTTGCAATGGCATGGGTAATAAGTGTTATGCTTCCGCCTATGGCAATATTTTTTCCGGTATTTACTCTTTTAGAAGATTTCGGTTACCTGCCGCGTGTTGCATTTAATATGGATGGTATTTACAAAAAGGTCGGGGCACACGGTAAACAAGCCTTAACTATGAGTATGGGATTTGGGTGCAACGCTGCGGGTGTAATAGCAGCAAGAATTATAGATAGTCCTCGTGAAAGATTGATTGCTATAATCACAAATAATTTTTCATTATGCAATGGCAGATGGCCTACGCAAATTTTAATTGCAACAATTTTTATTGGACAGTTGGTTCCGGCTTATTTGGCAGGGTTTGCATCCGCTGCGGCAGTTGTAGCTATAGCAATACTCGGCATTGGTTTTAGTTTGCTTGTTTCATGGGGACTTTCGAAGTCGGTTTTAAAAGGAGAAGCGTCAGCGTTTAGTCTGGAATTGCCACCTTACCGTCCGCCCCGAATAATGCAAACACTTTATACTTCTTTAATCGATAGAACAATTTTTGTTATGTGGCGGGCGATAATTTTTGCAGCCCCGGCAGGAGTTGTTATCTGGCTGGTAGCAAACATACAATTTAATGATTTAAGTCTGGCGAAGTATTTTGTTGATTGGACAAATCCATATGCATTATTCTTAGGTTTGAACGGAGTAATTATTCTGGCATATATAATCGCTATTCCTGCAAATGAAATCGTAATTCCAACTATATTAATGCTTACTGTCTTAACAGTCGGAATGCAGGGTGTAGGAGCCGATACAGGAGTAATGTTTGAAATGGAAAATGCCGCTGACGTTGCAACGGTTTTGCACTCGGGCGGATGGACTGTTTTAACAGGAATCAATTTGATGATTTTTAGTCTGCTTCATAATCCATGTTCAACTACAATTTACACAATATACAAAGAAACGGGAAGCTGGAAATGGACTATGATTTCTACTTTTCTTCCGATTGCAATGGGACTTTCCATAACATTTTTAATAACACAAGTCTGGAGAATATTCAATTAATCAAATGCCATCATAAACATTTCTGATATTAAAGCCCGCAGATAAGTGCTGGCTTTTTGTTTTTGCAGAATATCTTAGCAGTAATTTATAGAATCACTTTAATAATATCCCAGATACGCTTTGCTAACGGGATTTCTGATTAAGTGACTCCCGTCACTTAATCATCAACATCTGTTTTGACTGGTTGAAATTGCCCGTCTGCATTCTGTAGAAATAGACTCCGCTTGAATGACCGGTACCGTTCCATTCTGTCTTGTATTTCCCGGGTTGGAGTTTTTCATTCACAAGAATTTCAATTTCTTTTCCTGATACATCAAACACAGAAATCACTACTTCTGCAGTTTGTACAACATCAAATTCTATGGAAGTTGTCGGATTAAACGGATTGGGGTAGTTCTGTGATAATGTATACTTTGAAGGAATTTCTGTTGATATATTTTGAACATTTATAATTTCAGAAAGGGAGCGCCGCCAGACACCGCGCCAGCTGCAACCCGAGAAAATGTAATTATTTGCGATTAACAAAGAAGCAATCCTCATATCTTCATTATAGTATCCCTGATTTTTATTGATAAAGGTAGAACCTGAATTTGTTGAAAGGTAAACACCTCCAGTTCCAAAAGTTGGAAAATCATCGGCACTAGAGCCCGAAAATAAATTATTCCCGCTTACAGCAAGAGCATAAACCCATTCATTACCTAAACCCAGTGTAGACCAGCTCGTTCCACTGTTATTATAAACATAAACTCCTCCTGTTCCTTGATTAGGATATATGTAATCTATACCTGCAAATACAGTGTTTCCAACTGCGGCAAGAGCATTAACATCAGAATTATATAAACCGATAAAACTCCAGCTGGCGCCGTTATTCCCAGAAGCATAGACTCCACCCCCATATGAGCCTCCCCACATATCACAACCCGCATAAATACTTGAACCCACCACTAAAATAGCATGTACATATTGATCTGTCAGACCAAGAAAGGTCCAGCTTGCACCATTATTTGAAGTATGGTAAACTCCTTGTTCTGTTCCTGCATAAATATTAGTTCCGCTTGCAGTGAGAGCATCAACATCAAGATTATTCAAAGCAGTTTGAGTCCAGTTAGTGCCGTTGTTAGTTGAGATATAAACACCAACAGGATTATTTAAATCAACAATGCTCGCAAAAATATTTGTACCGGATACAGCAAGAGATCTTACCTCTTTTGTATTAAGCCCTATTAAAGTCCAGTTTGTACCATTATTAGTAGAACGCCAAATACCTAATGACGTGCCTGCAAAAATATTATTTCCAATATTCGCGAGAGAATAAACATTCTGATAATTGCCAATCCCGCCTGTCATCTGAATCCACTGGGCTTCACAATTCCGAATTAATAGTGCTAAATTCATAATAAGTATAAGAACTAATATTTCGATTAGTTTTTTCATGTTGATAATAATTATTTTAATAGTGTTAGTTTTTTTGTAGCTGTGAAATTTCCTGCTATTAATCTATAAAAATAGACTCCGCTGTTTAGCATACTCCCGTCGAATGTTGCCTCATACGTTCCTGGCTTTAGCGATTCATTAACAAGCGTTTGAACTTCGCGACCCATCACATCATAGATTTTTAATTGAACGATATCACCGCTTGATCCCCGCCCAAGAACATTGCGGGGACTCGGAGATGACACTATTGAAAACTTTATCTTTGTCGTAGGATTAAACGGGTTGGGATAATTTTGTTTTAATGAAAAACCTACCGGTATTTCAGAACTAATATTAGTTATTCCGATTACTTCGCTTAAAGGTCTCTTCCAGACAGAAACTTCCTGAGCATAATAATTTGAGTTTGCAGTGTAAACATAATTATTATAAACTATTGTTGAAGAAATAGAAGATAAACCGAGTCCCTGATATTTATCGACAAAGTTTATTCCGCCGTCAGAAGAAACAAAGTATCCTGTATCGACGCCTGCAAAGACATATTGTCCGAACTGGTCTAAGCTATTAACCCTTTTTGCAGTATTCAGGGTTTTTGTCCATGTCTGCCCGTAATTAGTTGAACGGTAAACCCCGTTAGAATACGTTCCGACAAGAATAACTGATTCAGTAACAGAAAGAGAACCTAAATTATCAGTCATAAAAACAGGTGTCCAGCTTACGCCGTTATTTGTAGTCATGTGAAGTCCCTGAGACCCCGCGTATATCCGGCTGCCTGTCATACCAATATAGTAAATCCCGTACGAGAGAGAACCTTTAATATTATTCCAGCTTGACCCCTGATCAGTAGAAAGAAAAAGTTCGTTCTCAACAAAAGCACAGGCGAGTATCCTTTGATTGTCAGCAGCCAAATCAGAAATGTTTTTATTGTTTAAACCGACTATGCTGAAATTTAGTCCGTTGTTAGTTGATTTATAGACACCCGAAGTAGTTCCTATACCTCCCGACCAGACTCCGCAATATATGTTAGACCCTGATGTTGCTATTGACCATACGTAAGAATATTGAGGCATAGATGAAGTCCAACTGATTCCAACATCTGTTGAACGGAATAGTGTTGCTGTACCTCCTGCATAAAGATTTGAATTGAATACAGTCAGTTTCATTATATCTCCGCCAACACTCCCCCCAAGCGGAACCCACTGAGCATTTAAAACTAATGGCAATATCACCAATATAGCTAGTAAAAAGATTTTAAACTGTTTCATGATTTTATAATTTTACAAAGAAAGTTAAAAATAATACAATTTTATTTGACAAGGATCATTTTTTTAGTCTGCGCAAAATTATCACTTATAATCCTGTAAAAATAAACACCACTTGATACGCCCTGTCCGTTAAACTGAACGGTATAATAGCTTGCTTTTTTAAACTCGTTATTTATCAGCTTTGATAGCTCTCGACCTGTCATATCATATATTATTAATGACACTCTTGAATCAACAGGCATAGCAAAGTCTATCTTAGTCGTCGGATTGAACGGATTCGGGTAGTTCTGGCTCAGGTCATACTTTGTCGGGATACCTACTTCTATCACGTTTTCAAGGTCGTAATAATCATAGTTTCCGTTGTTATCTATTTGTTTCAGTCTATAGTTATACTTTCCTGAATTTAGTTTCCTATCCTCAAACCTGTAATCTACGGGAGTGTTCGTCGTACCTTTTCCGTCAATATATCCCACTTTTGACCACGTTCCGTCGCTGAACTTTCTTTCTAATTCAAACCCTCTGTTATTTATCTCCGTTTCAGTTTTCCATGTAAGTTTCACGTCTCTCTTATTTTCAACATTGCCAATAAACGATGCAAGCTGAACAGGAAGAGGTGTATCCTCATTTACCTCAAGTGTTCCCGTTGCTGGGTTTGAATTCCAGGGTTCGAGTGGATCAAACGAAGTTACTGCTGTACCTCCCACACCTGAAAGCCATGTTAATCCAAATGTTCCGCTTGTATTACTAATTGTTTTTACTACAAATCTACCGAGCTTATGCTTATCTAAAATTCCGTCAATTTTTGGTATGAGATTATCAAATTCTTCTTGATCAAAAATAGCCGGTGGTTGAAAATTAATAATAAGGGTATTTGATGAAAGTTGAAAAGTCGGACCCATCGAAGGTGAAATTTGTACCCCTAGGGAATTATAAAGTTGAGTTGACCCGCTGACCCTTTTGAAATCTGCATTTCCATTAATCATTGTAAAAAAAGCATGATTAAAAGTAAACTTGAAATCTGAATCTGCAAGGTATAACGGTCCCGGTCCCCCATTTTGCTGTAAATACATATCGAAGTAAATCGTGTTTGCCCCTGCGTAGGCTGGGTCATTGAGTACGACTAGTTGGTTCTTCACATATGCTTTAAAAAGCACCTGCGAATACAAATTTGCACTTAGTAATATTATTATAACTAATGCAAACTGAAATAATTTTAATTTTTTCATAATATTTATATATTTAACTTTTCAAATTTAATAATCTAGTTTAAGATTTTCTTTAGTCCGTTTATGTATATTTGAGCCGTCAAGTTTTACACTGGTTTTGTTTTGCTTTTCTGTGTTATTCTCAGAGTTTTCTCGTAGTTTGTTTTGCTCAAATATAAAACTATCGCTCGGAGGTCTCTGAACAGCCTTATTTCTGTTGTTCCAACATATCGACCTGTCTAATGCATCCACCGCACCGTCGCCGTTCACATCAGCCGCATAGTATCCGCTCTTGTTTCTGTCGTTCCAGACAATTGAACGGTCATTTGCATCAACGTACCCGTCCTGATTTACATCCCCGCTGTATATGCACCACTTTGTTCCTTTCAATATCATGTTATCCCCGAATGCCATATTTTGTCCTGTGCTTAAATCATACGTCATTGAGGTGCTTTTTGTAAATGCCATACCGCCTGACTTGCTCCATGTTTGTAAAGAATTTCTGTGATGAATTTCTATGTAATACGTCCCTGTTGGTGCATTTTTAAATTCGAAAAATGCTGTAAAGTTCAGTGAATCAATTATAGAAACAGCCGAGTCTACATAAGCAAAAGGTGATGTTATTTCCCGCAGATATACTTTGAATGTATCCTTACAATTTAAGCGATTGTTAACTGCATCATAGAAACCCTCTGGTATCACGATTATTTTAATATTAGTGCTTGTCAGAGGCTGAACATCCTGAGAACCAATGGCGAATTCGCTGAAAGAACTGAATGGAACAGTGCTTACCAAATAACCATCCTGAATTATTCCTCCAATATCAATCCAGTTATCACCTGAAGAACTTCTCTTCAGCCATCTCAATTTTGTAGGATCAGTGATACCTCCAAGAAACGAAAGAGGTATTCTAAGATAGCCGCCGGTAAATACTGTTCCCGAGTCTTCAATACTCCAGAAATAATTGCTTATTGAATTTATACCGTCGGGCAATAAACCTGTTACAGGAGGTACAGTATAATATGAAACCAATATGTATCTTGGAAGTGTGACATTGGAAATAAACAATAAGAATGTACTCCCAAAACTCGTAGTCCCCTGCCCCGAAAGAGGAATTGCAAACTGAGAGATATCAGGTTGTTTAATCGTTGAAAATTTACTAAATGATGAAAAGTCATTCCACCCAACATCATTCTTAGCTTTTACTCTCCAGTAATAATCAGCATTATTAGATAGACCCGATACTGTTTTTATAGTATCAGTCAGAGTACTGTCAGTAATAAGTACATTTACGAATAACGAATCGAAAGCAAGTTCAAACCAGTAGTTAGAGACGGATTTAGAAAAATCATCAGCATTATCATTTTTTGCCGATTCATCTTTTTTGCTTTTAGTTAAGGTCTGGTCTGTTGTCCTATTCCACTTAAACATGAGATTAACCGGTTGATTTACTGAATTTTGAACAGGTGATATTAAATTAACCAGCAAAGGACTGCCCATAGTTTTAAATTCTCTCACTTCACTCCAAAGACTAATGCCGTTAGCTGATTTCGAATTCAGCCGCCAGTAATAGGTTGTCAGAATATTCAGCCCTGTTATATTTTTTGACAAATCCCCTGATGTGAGTAAAGAATCATTGACAATTAAATTAGTGAACAAAGAATCCATTGCAAGCTGGAACCTGTAATTTGAAGCTCCTAAGGAACTTTGCCATGTAAATAAAACCGTACTCGGCTGCCCTGTAGAGTTATCCGCTGGAGATAAAAGATTCGGTGGAGTCAAATTAATAAGTACGCTTGTAGAACTGGAACTACGGTTAGTTACTGCCATGTCCATAACACCGTCATTATTAAAGTCGCCTGATGCAATTGCCTCAGGACTCGAACCAACAACTACGTTTGATACTAACGAAAAACTACCTGTTCCATTGTTTATAAAGGTTGATACAGTTGAACCCCAGGAGTTAGTAACACCTAAATCCAGATCGCCGTCGCCGTCTAAATCACAAACACCTATTCCCGTCGGATGACTTATTCCAATTGTTGAAGAGACAGTAAACGTCCCAACACCGTTATTTTTTAAAATCTTTAGTGTTCCTGCATCTACATTGTATGTTACAGCAAGGTCTAAATCACCATCACCATCAAGGTCATCTGATATTAATTCTCCGGCAGTATTGGACGCAGCGACTGAAGACAATATAGAAAAATCTCCTAATCCATTATTCTTCAGCACTAAAACAGAGCCGGCAGTTGTATTAGTAACAGCAATATCAAGACTGCCGTTATTATCATAATCCCCTATCTTAATTTTTTTAGGAGAACCACCTAAAGCAAGCGTCGAGTATAATGTAAAATCACCTGAACGATTATTTTTCAAAATCATAACTGTATTCGCACTTGAGTTTGTAACAGCAAGGTCTAAATATCCATCTCCGTCAAGATCGCCGGCTTCTATTCCAAAAGGATTATTTCCTAATGATAATGTTGAAGATAATGAAAAACTTCCTGTTCCATTGTTCTTATAAATTGCAGCGTACCGGGTATAATTATTTGTAAAAGCCAGGTCTATATCTCCGTCGCTGTCAATGTCACCTGTTGTCATTCCGTATATATTACCGCCGACAGAAAAAGTTGCCGCTTGCGAAAAAACTCCGCTTCCATTATTCTTGTAAACTCTAACATTTCCGGCAGAACCATCATGAAGAACAATCATATCAAGGTCTCCATCGCCGTCAATATCTCCTGTAGCTATGCGATATGGATTTGCTGCTGTTGAGAAAGTATTTGCTTGATTTAGAATAAAATTTGACTGATAAGATGCCGTTTTGAAGCTCCATACAAACGGTACAATTGAACTTCCGGAACCGGTTTTTATACCGGAATCGAGTATTATGGTGATATTCTCACCGTATTTGAAAGGACTTACTGATGTTAACAGCATCGAATTTCCGGGGGAATCGAATAGAACTGTTGTCCTTTTTTTACCGGACATCGAACTGAATAGAGTTACATTATTTGTGTCAACTGACAAGCTGTTAATACTCTGATGAAAGAAAGCTTTAACTTCGGATGTTAATGGCACATTTAGTTTGTTAAATGAAGGATTAATACTGTCAGTAGTATATGTAGTACTGAAGCTCCACGCCGAGCTGAATGCACCCCACCCGGTTTCATTTTTTGCTCTTACTCTCCAGTAATATCTGGAATTGGTATTTAGTCCGTAAACGGATTTTACAGTATCGGAAAGAGTGGAATCTCTTAAAACGCTGATTACAAATAAAGAATCAGGACTGTATTCAAACCAATAATCAGAGATCGTCAAAGGTGAATCTCCGGATTTCAATGTTTGGTCAATTTGCTTATCGTTTTGATTTTTTGTCTTAGTGTTCTGAATCTTAAGAGTCTGGTCAATAGCTTTACTCCATTGAAAATTTATATTTATGTGTTGTTCAACTGCATAATTTTCTGGAGATATCAGATTCAACTGAGTCGGAGACCCAAGCGTTTTGAATGAATTATATGAACTAAATGTACTCCACCTGCCTGAATATTTTGCACGAACTTTCCAGAAGTATTTTGTCAAAGGTGAAAGCCCTGTCAGAGATTTTACAGAATCAATTAAAAGCGAATCGTTAATTACTATACTGCTGAACAAAGAATCTGTTGAAAGAACTACATTAAAACCGTTTGACGAAGCTGGTTTTGTCCAAACTAAGTTTAAATCCAATTGATTACCTAAAGAATAATTAGCAGGACTAACAAGGACAGGAGGATTTATTTCAACTAAAGCAAAATCCCTTCTCCAGACTGACTTAGCGCCTGTACCCGCAAAAATATAATTGTTCGTCATTAATAGAGAATATATAGATGTGTTTACTGCAAGTCCCTGATTCATGGGAATCCAGTTGGTTCCGCTGTTTGTAGAAATGTTGAGTCCGTCAGAAGTTCCTGCAAATAAGAAACCTGAATTGTACGAAAGAGATGTAACATTAAAATTTGTCAGACCGCTGTTTACAGGATTCCATAAAAGTCCATTGTTAGTTGTAAGAAATACTCCGCCTCCGAGAGACCCTGCAAAGACATTACTTCCGTCTGATGTCAGGCTCCATATTCTTAGATTTGTTAATCCACTATTGACCTGAGTCCAGTTTCCGCCGTTATCAGCAGAAAGAAAAACTCCTCCGTTGAAGGTTCCTGCAAATAAATTATTTCCGCTCTTAGCAAGAGAGTAAATCGTCAAGTTCGTTAAACCGCTGTTAATTGCTGACCAGTTAGCACCATAGTCTGATGAAATAAACACTCCGCTCCCCCATGTGCCTGCATAAAGAATGTTTTCTGAATTTATCAATGCAGTAACATTCATTCCCGTTAATCCGGTATTTGAAGCACTCCAGTTTATACCGTTATTTGCTGACTTGAATACTCCGGCATCAACTGTTCCTGCGAAAATGCTACCATTAAAAGATGTCATTGAACGGATACTGTTTGTAGTAACACCGTTATCTGCACTGAACCATTCTGTACCAAAGTTTGTGCTCAGGTAAATTCCGTCGTTTAGCGTTCCCGCAAATATATAATTACCGTTATTAGTAAGTGAATATACATCCAGAAATTCACCCATACCGTTCGTTAATTGAATCCATGAAGAGTATGTCTTGATTTTATTGAAAGTACTGAACGGGCCCCATCTCATTGAATTCTTGCCGCGCACTTTCCAGAAATAATAGGTGTCTTCCGAAAGTCCAATAACTGATTTCAGAGTATCCGTTAATAATGAATCGTTCAATATTATATTAGTGAAATTTGAATCAGTTGCCACGATAACATTATACAAAGACGAAGTATTGTCTCTTAACCATGTTAAGACAGGACTTGTAGAAACTTCCAGTGAATTATGTGCAGGACTTACAAGAGAAGGAGTATCGGGAACTGCCGCCAGATTAAATGTCCATACAGATTTATACATAGTTCCTGAGAAGACAAAATCATTCACGCGTAATAATGAATATACAGACGGTATAGTCGTAAAACCATCATTAAACTGTGTCCAGTTGGTTCCGTTATTTGTTGATACAAACACTCCGCCATTAACTGTACCTGCGAATAAATAATCACCTGAAGCAGCGAGTGAAAAAACCTGGAGATTTGTTAAGCCGCTATTTACTGCAGACCAGTTTGTACCATTATTTGTTGATAAGAATACTCCGCCGCCCTGGGTTCCTGCAAATATGTTTGTACCATTTATTGCAATTGCTTTCACATTTCTATTAGATAATCCGGAACTAACAGCAGTCCAGCTTACACCAGAATTAGTAGTTAAAAACATACCACCGTTGTTTGTAGTACCCGCAAATAAATTTGTACCTGAAACAGCAAGAGCAGATAGATACTTATTTGTTAAACCGGAATTTACAGCAGTCCAGCTTGAAGCATTATTTGTTGACTTATATACTCCTCCATTATTTCCAATACCCGCATAAATATCTGTTCCCAAAACTGCAAGAGCATTAACAGTACTTCCAACTAGCCCTGTATTCTTTGCAGTCCAATTCATTCCATTATTTGTAGTTAAAAATACACCGCCGCCGTATGTTCCGGCAAAAAGATTCGATCCTGAGTATGAAAATGATGTTACAGTTTTATTTGTTAATCCGGAGTTTATCGTGTTCCAGTTTAATCCGTAATTTGTTGATAGAAAAGCTCCTCCTCCATACGTACCGGCGAATAAGTTAGATTCATTATACGCAAAAGCATAAACTGATAAACTTGTAATTCCGTTATTCACTTCAGACCAGTTTGTACCGTTATTAGTTGTAAGGAATACACCGTTACCACCTGTTCCTGCTAATGCATTAGTTCCTGAAATGCCTAAAGAATAAATCTGAAGATTAGTTATTCCGTTATTTACAGCAGTCCAATTAGCACCATTGTCATTCGATAAAAACACACCTCCCTGTGTTCCTGCATATAGGTTTGCATCGGAAACTTTTAGTGCTCTGACGTATGTCGATGTAAGTCCGCTATTTACAGCAGTCCAGCTCGAACCATTGTTGGTTGATATAAATATTCCGGATTGTGTACCTGCAAAAAGATTTGTACCTGAAACTGTAAGGCATAAAATATTAGGATCAGTTAGTCCGCTGTTAACAGCTGTCCAGCTGAAACCGTTATTAGATGAAAAATAAACACCTGTATCGTACGTTCCTGCAAAAAGATTTACACCAAGTACAGCAAGTCCTGTAATAAAAGTGCTTCCAAGATTAATATTATAATAATTCCAGTTTGCACCGTTGTCAGTTGAACGGTAAACTCCCCCCCCTTCAGTTCCAGCATAAATATAAGACCCTGAAACTAAAAGTTCGTTTATATCAAGGATAATAATACCGTTGCTTACATTTGTCCAGTTTAATCCGTTATTGGTACTTAAAAAGACTCCCGAACTGTTAGTTCCTGCAAAGATGTATGAACCTGAGACTGCAAGCGCGTCCACATTTAAATCTGTTAAACCGTTGTTTACTTCATTCCAGTTGGTTCCGTTGTTAGTTGATAGAAAAATTCCGCCTCCCGAAGTACCTACAAAAATGTTAGCATCTGAAGAAGTGATACAATTTATTATGCCGCCGTAAGGTCCGTTTGACTTTACCCATTGCGAATGTACGTAATTAACGGGAAACGATAATAATAAAAAAGTAAATGCAAGAATTGCAGAGATAGAAACTGTCTTTTTCATGGTAGACGATTTTTTTAAAATTGACTTATCAATTTAATTTTATAGGGAAAATATTTTTACAAATGTTGCCGTGAGATACCTCCCGACAATAGTATTAATTTTACAATTACATTTAATTCAAAAAGAAACAAAAACAAACCATAAAGCTAATTTGTTCTTTTTAAATTTCATAATTTAATAAGAGACTATCAATGTACTTAATTTTACTATCTATAGTAAGAATTAGTTCCTCTACAAATTTCATGCCATATTGATAAGAATTCAAATATGCATTTTACCCCTTGAAAGAGAAGCAAAGATACCGAGGAAGCAAAGAAAAGCGAAAAGAGCGAACGCAATTTTTACAGACAGAATAAGTTCAGAATGGTTATCGGGTTTAATTTCCGACGTACCCATGAATACAGACAATATCACTATTACAATTGCCATGCTCAGCATTTGTCCTGTATTCCGCATCAGTGCAAGTATCGTTGACGCTGTTCCATAATCTTTTTTATCGACTGAGCTCATAATAGCATTTGAATTCGGTGATGAGAAAAGCGCAAAACCGATACCAAGAACGGCAAGGTTTAATATTATGTATAACAAGGTTGTTTCTGCTGAGACGAAAGAAAGCATGACAAGACAGACAGAAATTAAAAACATACCTGCGGATGATACATATCGCGGTTCAATTTTATCAGATATTCTGCCAGCTAAAGGTGAAAACAAAGCCATTAAAACCGGCTGTGCAATCAATACTGTACCTGCCTGACGGGGAGACATGAATTTTACATTCTGAAGATACAAGCTCATTAAAAAACTTATTCCAGCCGTAGCACTGTAATTTATTAGTGCAGCAATGTTCGAAAATGTGAACACTTTGTTTCTTTGAAAAATATCGAGCTTAAGAACAGGATATTCTGTTCTTTCAGAAAAGACCTTGTAATAATAAAACATTCCTGCACCAAATGCGACGGCGATAAATCCCGATACATTAGGCAGGAAAGAAATGCCGAGCATCAAAGATGTAATAGCCGTAACGAATATAGCCGAACCGCGAAGGTCAAATTTCTGTCCCTCTGCAACCTTCCATTCCTGAGTGATAAAAAAGAACATCAGGAAATAAACAACGATTGAGACAGCAGAGCTGAAAAAGAATATATAGCGCCAGCCGAACTGCTGAGTGATTATTCCGCCGAGAAAAGGTCCCGCTGAAAGTCCCGTATAGACTGAAGCTATCAGAATTCCGAGCACCCTTCCTCTTTTATTCACAGGAAAAGCAGAAACAATAATGGTGAATGAGTTTACGAAGATTAAAGACAGCCCTATACCCTGAACCGCTCTTGAGACCAGCAGCATGACTGCAGAGTTAGACAATCCAGAAATAAGGCAGGTTATCGCGAAAAGCAAAACACCCGATTTGAAAAATTTTGTCCTGCCGTGAATATCAGAAAGTTTTCCGACAGGAATAAGAAAAGCAACACTTGTAAGAATGTAAGCAGTTGCAATCCAGCCGAGAAGAACGGCACTTGACGAGAACTCAGAAGATATTGAGGGCAGTGCAACATTTATTGCAGAGCCCATAAATGAAGTTGTAAATGATGCTACAACCGATATTACAAGAATAATATTCGAAGAGTTCTTTAGTTTATTCAACTTTTAGAACTTGTATATTATTCCTGCGCGTGTTGTAAGATACATGCCCGTGCTTATTCCTGCAACATTGACCGGTGCGAGAGTATCTTTGGTTATTGTATAATCCTTTACAAAATCTGATTTAACAAAATTATATTTCACAACAACATCAACAGACAATCTTGGCGTTACTTCAAAAAAAGTACCGACTCCGAGTGAAAGTCCGAATCCTGTTTGTGATTCCTTTGAGGACGAATTCGATGTTATTTGCGAGCCTGTTATTACAATGCTGCCGCCGAGTCTTTTATCAAAGTTAGTTATGTAAGCACCAAGCTCCGCAGTGCCGTATGGAACTATAGTTGGGGTAATCTTATCAAATTTGTACCTGATTCCGGCAGTGATGGGAATAATTGAAGATGTCCAGACATCATTCATGGTTGTGGTTGGACTTAACTGTGCCAGATCGTCATTAAGATTTTCATTCCTGAACGTGAATTTACTGTAACCTGTTGTGAGAAGCAGTTCAAGCTCAGGAGTTAAGACGTAACCCACATTAAACTCACCTGAGAAATCCGGTTTATACACATTTGCGAGCTCTGTCACAGGAATGCTGTATCCTGCATTGATACCCACGCTTACTTTATACTTATACTGTGCATTTCCTGATGCGAAAAATGCTGCAAGAATTGCAATGACAAGAATTGTTTTTTTCATTTTACAATATTTTATTTCCAAGATTTTATTTAAACGTAAGATAAACTATAGAATATTTGTTTTGAAGTCTAAATATCAAACAACATTTAAAATTTTTAAATTCTTCTTTCAAAAATCAAGTTTAAGCTTTGCATAGAAATTAATTCCCGGTTCAATTACTATAAGTCCCCTGTTTGACGACAAATGATTCCTGTATTCTTTATCGAATATGTTCTCAACCCCCGCAAAGAGCTGCAGTCCGTAATAACTAATTTTAAACGGTGAAGAACTTATACCTATGTTGAACACTCCATAGCCGGGTGTATTCATCTCGCCCGCAGCAGTGTATTCCTGCTTATCATAAAGGATTGTATTAATATCAAAATTAACATAGTTCTTAATCGAGAATTTTATTCCTACCTTGCAGTTTAACGGCGGTATCAATGGCAGGTTGGTATTGTTCTCCGTATCCTCGCCTCTTACGTATGCAAGGTTTCCGTATGCAACAAACGACCTGTAAAAATTATACATTACTTCAAATTCGTATCCGTAAAGTCTTGCCTTCCCGATGTTGGTTTTTATAAATGCAGGTCTGTTGTCATATGTGCCCGGTACTTCTGCGACAAGGTCTTCGAAAGAATTAAAGAAAACATTTCCTGTAAAAGTTACTTTATTCCTCCATACTCTGAAACCAAGGTCAGCAAAATATCCTTTTTCGGGAGCGAGGTCAGGGTTGCCGACTCTTATTGTGCTGCCAAGATCTATGTACTGGTACCTTTCTTCAAGCGAAGGAGAACGGAATGAACGAGACAGATTTAAAGTAACATCATAATTTTTTGTTATTGAATATATCGCACCTGCATTGGCACTCCATGATACATCGTAAACTTCCTTTGAATTCCAGATAATTTTCTGTCCTGCGGGTGAATAATTAATTACACCGTTTGTAATATCGTAAGCGGGCTGTCTTGCTAAAGAATTAGTAACCTTTATCTGGTCAACTCTTCCGCCTATACTTATCTTTAGCTTGTCGTTTAAAGCTTTTATTTCATCCTGTACATAAGCGCCTAAGCTTCTGTAATCAGCATCTGGTATTGGTTTCTCGCCGATTGTCTTCAGAATTGTGCTTGTTAAGTTGCCGGATGTAGTATCGTAATTCTCAATTCTTTGGTTCCGTTCCCGTCTTGAATCCAGCGCTCTCATCCATAAATCAATTCCCGTTATCAGGTAGTTATATTTCCCTATCTGCCAGTCTGCTTTAAACTGTACACCGTTTGTGTAGTGCCTTGCATTAGGAGTAATGCTTAATACATAAACTTTCTGTTTGGTTTTTCCCGACGGAGTTTTTATAGTCTGCATCTGATTCGGAATATTTTCAACGTCTCTCAAAATTGACTGATAAAAGTACTTTACCGATAATTCTTTAAGCGGTTTTATTAAGTTCTTTATTTTATATTCTCCCGAAAGCATATCCCTGTCTTCCCTTGGATAAGTTACAACGGCATTCACGGGAAAAAGCGTCCCGCCGCCCGGAAGCCCTACATCTACTGCTCTGTAGCGCTGATACGAGAACCTAAACTCATGATTCTTTACGGGTCTTAATCCAAGATTCAAACTAATATTATTATCCTTAAATTGTGAATTCGGCAGTTCACCTTTTGGTGTCATTGTGTTTCCAGCATTCCTTATGCTTCCGCTTAATTTTGCAAATAATTTATCGCTTGAAGCAAACAAAGAAAGCCAAGAATTCGGACTCTTGTTTACTGAATTATATCCGCCCATCAATGATGCGCCAAAGATAAAATCATTGCTGAAGTCACCATGTTTCGTAAACACATTCACAACACCTCCTAATGCTCCCGTACCGTAAAGGGAAGAAACCCCTCCTTTCATAACTTCTATTCTCTCAACGTCATTAAGGTCAACGAGCGAAAGTCTTGCAGCAAGGTCGTTAGCAGTCTCAACCCTGTTGCCGTCAATGTTCATAACAACATTTGCCTTGCTCAGGCCGCGAATACTCACGTCTGTTGCCCATGTACCGTCTTTAGTAACTGAAATACCCGGTTTGTATTCAAGCGCATCACCAATCGTTTGATACTGTCTTTTTAGAATTTCATCTTCCGTAACAACTTCCATTGGAAGCGGCACATCTTTCAGAAGGGTTTGATACCTGACAGAAGAAACATTTATTTCTCCTGTTGTTATCTCGCTCACAGTAAGTTTTATATCCAGAGATGTTGTCTGACCTTTTTTAACTTCAAATTTTACTATTCCTGACTTATGACCTTCATGATAATAATTTAATGAATAGCTTCCTTCGGGAAGGTTGTAATATGCAAAATTTCCTCTTGCGTCTGATACAGCTTTTAACTGCTCATCCTGAATTTTATTGTTATCATTTACTTCCACAGGAGATAATGTGAAACCCGCACCCTGAACGTACATCCCTGATTCCGAGTCAGTAACAACGCCTTTCACCGACAAAGTTTGAGAATACATATTAAACGATACAAAAAGTAAAAATACGATTGTAATTATGAGTTTCATAGCTTTCTTTAATTAGTCAAGAATACAAAATAATGCATTTAAAATTGAACTTAAATCCAAAACAAAATTAATTTAAAATGAAACTCCCGCCACAAGCAACGGGTATCTTAATAATAAATATATCGTCCCTGCCTGCAGTTGGAAGTCCTACGGGGCTTAACCTCTTTAAGTTTTGATGCTTTTAGGGGTGAATATTTTATTTAAATAAAATCCTGTTTTCTCAACGATTTCAAATTTCCTCTATCTTGCGCTTACCTTGCGCTTTAATTAGGGTTAAATTTCGGTTAAAATAATTTGCTTTATGAAACCGAATTTCCGGCTCATATTGAGCCCCCACAAATAGCATTAAAATTACAATAAATTTCTTTTATAAATCCTTTTCTTTTCCCTTTAAATCTCATTTATCATATTATATTTTTACTTAATGAGAAAATACTTTGCATTAATAATAAATCTGTGCCTCATACATTTCCTGCTGGGACTTGATATAAACATAGTCAGCGTTTCGCTTCCTTATATTTCGTCACATTTCAACGTTGAAGTCAGTGTTGTCTCTCGAGTGGTCTGGGTGTATTTTCTTGTATTAACCTGTTTTCTTCTTGCTTTCGGCAGGCTCGGTGACATCAAAGGATTCAAGAAGATTTACATCGCGGGTATTTTCATATTTCTCAGCGGCAGTCTGCTTTGTTATTTTGCAAACAACTTTAATCTGCTCGTAGTTTTCAGGATATATCAGGCTTTCGGAAGCGCAATACTTTTCGCTTTGACTCCTGCAATAATCGCATCTGGCATTCCCGAAGAAATGCGAGGAAGAGTTTACGGCATTAACTATTCATTCACAGCACTGGGTGGAATTATAGGCAGGGCAGCAAGCGGTTTCCTGATAGAAGGTCTTGGATGGAATTCAATATTTTTAATCAACATCCCAATTGGCATAATAGCACTTATTATTACGTTCAAATATCTGGATAACTATCAAAACGCAAACGTGAAATCTAAGTTTGACGTTACGGGAACCGTACTTGTTTTCCTCGGACTTTTCCTTTTGCTTTACGGTATCAATACAGGTGATTACTTCGGCTGGACTTCATTAACAACGGTCTCTTTGTTCATATCGTCTGTTTTATTTGTTGGAGCGTTTTTAATACGTCAGTATAAGATTAGCTATCCCCTTTTAAACCTGAGAATATTGAAAGATAAAAATATTTCGTATTCAGTTCTGTCATTTGTTTTCGTGTATATTATTACCAACGGAATGATTTATATCACTCCCTTCCTTCTGCTCTGGATAAAAGGTCTGGCGAAGCAGGAAACAGGCTTGCTGATGGCTGTTCCTTCTTTATTCCAGTTCTTTTCGGGTTATCTCTCAGGATACCTTTCAGATAAAATTAATTCGGGAATTGTAAGAATTATCGGAATTATATCAATTGCTGTTTCGGTAATATTGTATATTTTAATTTCACCCGATACTGATATATATATAATTATTTTGATTCTTTCTTTCTATGGGTTTGCAATAGGATTTTTTATACCTTCCAACACAAACAACATTATGACATCCGCTCCCGCTGAGCAGAAGGGAATTATTTCAAGCTTTATGACGACTTCAATCAGGCTTGGTTCGGCTCTTGGTGTAGTGATTTTTGGAGCTGTCTTTTCGTACTTTGTGCCTGTAAAAAATCCTGTACAGAACGGAGTTGAACCTTTTGTTTTATTATCGGGATTCAAAGCTGCTTTTATATTCGGATTTGTGGCTGCACTAATAGGTTTGTACTTTGTGTTAAGAAGCCGGAATGGAAATTACCAAAAAGATGAAATCCCCGCGAAAGGCATACAAGGATGACATCTGTCTTATAAACTCCATGAAGATGCTGTGATAACACCAATCACCTCACGCCGTGCATCATCTTAAGCATTGGTTTAATTAATACAAACAGTATTATGGAACTGATACCCGCCAAACCGACAAATATATACAAAAAATCAACTGTCGTATTTATTGGAAATAAACCGATTAATACGGGCTTATGATTCTCTGTCGGAAAGAAAGCACTCAGCACACCCGAAAGCTTGAATGAAGTTCCGAGTGATAAAAACCATACTGCCATAAGCACGGAACCGAATCTTATTGGTGCAAGCTTTACAATCATGGAAAGTCCTATCGGAGATAATGAAAGCTCCCCTATCGTCAGCACAAAATACATAACTATCAGCCAGAGCAAACTTACTTTCACACCGGGCGCCAGAACACTTACAGAAACAGCCAGTATTAAATATGAAAGTGCCATCAGCAGCAAACCAAGTGCGAGTTTAAAAGGTATGCTCGGCTCTTTGTTCGATTTTGAAAGAAACGTCCAGGCAATTGCCATGAGCGGTGCAAACAAGACAATGAATAACGGTCCGAACGCCTGCAAGACAGAGGGAGGAAGTGTCCAAATGAAGAATGTACGGTCAACCTGATTATCGGCAAAGTATGTAAGCGATGAACCTATCTGTCCGAATGCTATCCAGAATATCATTGTGAACACGATAAGAATAAACATTGCGAGTATCTTCTGCTTCTCTATCTTAGTTAAACTCCTGTCCATTATTATTGAAAGAGGCGCAGTAAAAAATGTTGAGTATATAAATGAACCAATTGTATCATAATCAAGTACGAACTTAAACACGACGAACAAGGCTGCAAAAACTATTGCGTTCACAAGCATTTGTTTCCTGCTCACTCCTGTTATATCAGTCTTCTCAGACTTTAGCTTAGCAGGCGGTATATCCCCTACCGGTGTACCGTCAGGTTTTACAACATATTTATTCTTTAAAGGAATAAAAATAACAAGACTTAATATCATCCCGATACCTGCAGCAAAATAACCCCATTTGAAATCTGCTATGTTTCCTGTATTGCCAAGGAATCCGCATATAATAGGAGCAAGCAATCCTCCGAGATTTATACCCATGTAAAATATTGTGAAAGCACTGTCAATTCTCTTGTCGTCTTCAGGATAAAGCTGTCCAACCATTGAAGATATGTTCGGTTTAAAGAATCCGTTTCCAAGACACAGAAGCACAAGCCCCGCATAGAGCAATCCTGAAGCCATTGATTTATCGGCATACAGCATACCGCTCGTAAATAGTACGAACTGTCCCAATGCCATTAATGCACCGCCTGTTACAATTGATTTTCTGTTTCCGAAATACCTGTCCGAAACAAATCCGCCTATGAGTGCAGTGATATATACCATACCCGTATAGTTTCCGTAGATAAGGTCAGCAAACGTCTTATCAAAACTCAATGCCTGAATCATGTAAAGATAAAACACTGCCTGCATTCCATAAAAACTGAAACGCTCCCACATCTCAGTAAAGAACAGCAGGTAAAGTCCTCCCGGGTGCTTAAGTTTCTGTGTATTGTCCATAAATTATATTATTATTTCGGTTTCTATTTTAAAGCTGCTTTCTCTTTAGCGCTGAGTTCAAGCCCGTGTGCATTCGGACCCATTTCATTCCGTCTCAGCATGAACGCAAAGAATAAACCAAGGAATCCGAGTATTGAAAATATCCACATCCCCATCCTGTAACCAGTTGGATTCTCTGCACTCGCTCCGGAAAAATCATTTGCCCATCCTATCATAATGTTAAAAAGGAATAATCCTATATTTTGTATCATCGTCATAAGTCCATAGGCAGTTCCGAGTTTTTCCTCTTTAACTACCAAAGCTACCGAAGGCCACATCACTGCGGGTATTAATGAGAATGCAAATCCCATCATCGCCATCGGAAAAATCAGGTAATAAGGGATTATTGAATCTTCAATCCCAAAGAATGGAATGTTTAAATGTATGCCACCCTGAAGTCCTACTATTGAAGCGAGGTCAACCTTGTATGCCATAATCAGATAAACGGGTATTATAGCTAGTGCACCGAGCATCATAAGCAGAGACCTCTTGCCGATTTTATCTGAGAGCAGTCCGAACAAAGGTGTAAATACCATAGCGGCAAGTGTAAGAATGCTCGAAAGGTTACCGCCAACTTCGCGTGAAGTTCCGTGTGCTTCCTGGAAAAACTTTATTGCAAATGTCTGAAACGGAAACATTGCTGAATAGAAAGTTACGCACAAGGCAGTAATGTACCAGAATGAAACACCAAACCTGAAAATTTCTTTAAACTCAATCTTATCCTGTGAACCGTCTTTCGGCATTTCGTATTTCTTCGATGCGTATGAATCAAGCACATAATAAAATATTATACAAATAACTGCAAACACTCCTGCGGCAACAGTAATTATCAAGGGTTTTTGCCAGTCATCAAAAAGTGATCTAGCGATAGTAGGTGAGTTTAAAGCAAGGAATGATCCAAGTCTCGCAACTGTCAGGTTTATCCCGAACGCAAAAGAAAGTTCTTTCCCTTTAAACCATCTTGCAACGATAGTAGTAATTGCAACTATCATCGATTCAGCACCAAGCCCGAAAACCAGCCTTCCCGCTGCCATCGTAACAAGGTCGCCCTTTAGAGCTGTTATAACGGCTCCAAGCATTATCAGCACAGTAAAAATTAAAACAGATTTTCTTGTGCCGATTCTGTCTATTATTAAACCGCCAATCAAAACCATTATAATATTCGGGAAACTGTATATTGCATTCAGCAGTCCGATATTTGAATCCGAAAATCCAAGCTGCTCTTTAAGCAGGTCGGCAAGCGGACTTATGCTGTCATAGATGTAGTAGTTTCCGAACATGGCAAGACTGATTAAAATCAGTGCAAACCAGCGGATGAATGCGGATGGCTGTTTTTTCAATTCTGTACTGACTGTCATGTGATTCTGTAAATTAATAAAAATCAATTCTGCAAATGTAAATATTTTCAGCCGAATAGGAAATGTTAAATGAAATAAAAATAAATCCGATATGGAAATAGATGTTTTATTTCTGTTTCAAGTTTTGTAAATGCAGATAAATAAATCAGAAATTCAGGTAATTCCAATAATATTGAATTTTATCTATAATAAGCATATTTTTTAAAGTTATGGATAAAGACTACCTTAAAGAAAATTACGACGTTCTATTAGCTGATATCAGGAAAGTATGTTATGAATACGGAAGAAATTTTAGTGAAATAACATTAGTAGCAATCAGCAAAACATTTCCTGAAAACGATATTGCTTTCATTAACGGACTCGGGCATCTCGATTTCGGAGAAAACAAGGTTCAGGAATTAAAATCAAAATACGATAACTTAAAAGATAAAAACATTAAATGGCATCTTGTCGGACATTTGCAGTCTAATAAGGTAAAGTATATTGCTGATTTTGTTCATTTGATACATTCGGTTGACAGCTTTAAACTTGCTCAGGTTATAGATGAACAAGCAAAAAGACACAACAGGGTTATAGATATTCTGATACAGGTCAACACAAGCAATGAAGACCAGAAATCGGGCATCGAGCCATATGACGCTAAGAATCTCTGCGAGGATATAAGTAAACTCGAAAACGTAAGGCTTAGAGGTCTAATGACTATTGGAATGTTCACTGACGATGAAAAGATAATAAGAGAGAATTTCAGCATGCTGAGAAATCTTTACATGGACCTCAGGGTTACATTCGGTACTTTTGAATATCTTTCTATGGGCATGACATCAGACTACAGGATAGCTATAGAAGAAGGCGCAAACATGCTGAGAATTGGAAGTGCAATTTTCGGCAGCAGGAATTATCTGATTTAAAATTAAAAACTAAACATATACTATTATGATTATTTCTTCAAAAGATATTAAGAAAAGAGACTTTAAAAAGTCGCTTAGGGGTTACGATACAGATGAGGTGGATGCATTTCTTGAAACTGTAAGCAATCATTATGAGAAACTAATCGTTGAGAACAGAAATCAGGCGGAACGCATTAAGTCGCTTCTTCAGGATATTGATATCTATAAAGAAAACGAACTTAACCTCCAGAGGGCTATCATAAAGTCACAGGACCTTGGTGAACAGATAGTCGAGAATGCTAAGAGAAAATCAGAACTCATAGTCCGCGAGGCTGAACTCAACGCACGCAACGTAAAACACAACCTTGAAGACGAGATTCTCGCGAGGAAACATGAGCTTGAAAGTATAAAGCAGAAAAACGAAAAAACTTTCGACGACCTAAGAAACTTCCTCACAGACAAGCTAAACGAACTGGATGAATTCTTTAAGAACAGGAAAATTATTACAATGGACCTTTCTTCCGTAACGAGTTTAAACTTTAACTCAGACGACGCAGACCTTGACATTGAGAATGACATTAAACCACTAAAAAATATTACTCTGTCTTCGCCTAAGAACGATAGACCGGGAACATTCGACGAAAGTTTTGAGATAAAGAAATAGAAAATGAATAATAAACACGAAAATGCATATAACTTCATAAAGGAAATCAACGACAATCAATACGAGATTGGAATAATTCTCGGAACAGGGCTTGGCGGACTTGTGAAGTTTATCGATATAGAACAAACGTTAGATTACAGGGATATCCCTGGTTTCCCGGTTTCAACCGTTGAATCACACTCGGGTAAACTGATTCTCGGAAAGCTGTCAGGTAAGAATGTTATTGCCATGTCAGGCAGATTTCATTTTTATGAAGGATACAATCATGACCTCATAACATTTCCGGTTTATGTTTTTAAGTATGCAGGAGTAAAAACAATTATCATTTCAAATGCCTGCGGTGCTGTCAGCAATAAACTGAATAAAGCCGACCTGATGATAATGACATCTCATATAAACATGCAGTTTGCAACTCCGATTAACGGTAATATCAGAAACGACGGTCAGGCAAGTTTCATTTACGATAAGGAGCTTATTGAACTTGCTGAGCGCACAGCAATAAAGAATAATATAAGTATTAAAAAAGGAAGTTATGTATCTGTTCAGGGACCTAACCTTGAAACACGGGCTGAATACAGGCTTATGCAAAGAATTGGCGCGGATACAGTTGGAATGTCAACTATACCCGAGGCAATCGTCGCAAGAGAACTCGGAATGAGAACACTCGGGCTCTCCATAATTACTGACCTCGGATTTCCGGATACTTTAAAGGTTGCAAAGATAAAGGATATAATTGAATCAGCCGCAATCGCTGAGCCGAAACTCGTTAACTTAATTAAAAAATTATTAATTGAATTATAAGAATTATGACTGAACAAAGGAAAAGGATTCTCGAATCCGTGAAGTACATTAAGCATAACATACCTGCTAAGCTTAAACCAAAAGCTGCATTAATCATTGATGAAAACTATGGACTGCCATACGGCATCAATGTACTTAAAAAGCTGGATTATAAAGAGATACCTCCCAAATTCGAGAATGTTGAAAAGGAGAACATTGGTAAACTGTTGTTTGCTAAAGCAGGGTCACGCGATATTCTTATCTTCAAGGGCAGGTTCTTTTTCTACGAAGGATATTCGATGCGTGATATCGGACACATTATATACATTATGAGCTTACTGGGAATAGAAAAAATTCTTTCAATTGATGAAGTCGGCAATCTAAACCCAAGGTTCGAGTGCGGCGAGCTTGCATTGATTTATGACCACATAAACCTGATGGGTGATAATCCTCTTATTGGTGAAAATGACAACGAGCTTGGAATCCGCTTTCCTGACATGAGCAATGCTTATGACAGTAAACTGTTTGAAAGAATTTACAAGATATTCCAGGAGAATAAAGTTAAAATTAATGAATCGGTTTATTTAAGTATTATCGGACCTCAGACGGAAACCGAAGCCGAGACCAGATTCTACAGGGATATAGGCTCTGACGTTCTCGGATATACACTTGCTCCCGAAAACATTACATCAGTCCATGCAGGGATTAAGTTTTCAGCAATCGGACTTATTACCAGAGACCTTATAGCTGACAGAATGCTCGAAGACAAGCGTTCTGCTGATGAAAAGAAAAAGGAAGAACAGAACAACAGAAGATATGCTCACACTGAACTTAATAAGATTCTTGTTAAAATTATAAAAACTCTCTAAGCTTTTCTGTGAAAATATTTTCTTCACAGAACTCTGGTTTTTATGAAACAATATCGCTAAATATTTGTTTCATATATTTAAGATTAATTAATTTATAATATCTAAATGAAAAAACTACGTCTGTTACTTATTTCTTTATTCTTAGTAACTGCCTCTTTTTTAAGTGCGCAGACTTTTGATACTTTAAACATTGAAGCTGAAAGTATTGATGGTGCGGATAAGTCATTGTCTGATTTTCTAACTGACCATTTTCCGTTAATATCGGATGACATCGTTAATAAAATAACAGATAAAAGAAGTATTGAGCAAGTTGAGAAACCGATTGAAGCGGGAGGCGGCGTCTATTTCAAAGTTAATTACTTTGTTCCAGAAAAGTTTCTTCGTGATACTATGAAAATTCTCTGGGAACTTAATATCCCCGAATACCGCTCGCATATATTTCTTATAGATAATAATGACACATCTTACGTTGATACATGGAATAACGTTGTTGGAACCATTTCCGATAAAACATACACCGGAAGATTTCAGGCGTTCAGAATCAGGAATTACCCGACATACAAAGATCCTGCAAAAGGAAAAGAACATTTACCCGCAACACCGCCGGGACCGGGCAATCCGCTTGGACTTTTCGTTGTTCACTACGATGAAAATTCACTGAGATATTTTCATGGCACGAACAAGAACCATCTTCTAACCGCAGAGAAACGCCATCTTTCGCACGGATGCGTAAGGAATGATAATGACAATATTGCAAAGATGAAGGAGTTCATTTTAAAACGTGTTATTAAGTCGAAAGATCTTACTTACTTGATTGACAGCAAGAAAAGTGTGATTTATGATTTTGAAGAAATAGATAAGTTTCCCGTTAGAATTATTTATAAAACTTATACGATTGGTAGAGATGATAAAGGTCTTTTTGTTGAACTCTATAACGATATTTACAACTACTCCAATCAGGGTAACATTAATTTAAAATGGAATGAAGAAGACCTTATTACCTTGACCACGAAGGAAAACCTGACAAATGAATTTAAAGCAAAAGGTAAAGGCGAGCTTACCGATGAAAAAATTTCCAATCTCGTGGATTACGTAATTAAGAATCTTAAAAAGTACGAACGTTATTACATTTCCGACCTGAGTTTTTAGGTAATATTATTCAATACGCCATTTTATTTTAAGGAAAACGTTAGCATCCTGCTATCGTTTTCCCCTTTTAATTGAATCAATATTTATACTTCTTTACTTATTAATTCAATATACTAACAGATATAACGAACTTATGAAGATTATGATTTCTAAATGGCTTATTTTAACCGCATTCTTGTGCTTACTCATTTCATCTGAATCCTATTCTCAGATTTCATTCGCTCCAAAACAGACACATAAGGATACAACCTCTGGTACGAAAGTGCAGATTAATGATTTCGGGATTTCGGATGCCAAAACACCTGCCGAGTGGATTCAAATAGCAAGCGTCATCATAAATGATTTATTCATAAAGTCAGTTCAGAAAATTGATACAGTCAAATGGAAAGCAGAGTTCCAAAACCTTGACAAGGAAATACAGGAATTAATGCAGGAGGTCGTACGGATAAATAAACTGAATATTAGTCTTAAAGAAATAAATGACCTTGAATCGAGAGTGTTCAACTTAAAGATTAAACTCAACGACTACAGCGAAGACATTAAGAATTCATCAACCGAGCTTGTCAGCCGTTATTCTCTTGCTTCCCTTATAAATGAAAAGTCCTTCCTTAAAGTTATTGGAACAGACTCTTCCCTGAAAGATATTTTTAATGACGAATTCAAATCTCTGAAGGATGCTGCCGATACGATTAAAACTATTAACCTGAAACAGATTCAAAACCTTACCGTCAGTGAGAACAGAAGGAATGAGCTGGCAATTACTTTAGCAATAGGTCAGGAAGTTATGATAAGGAAATCTTTAAATTGGCATGTACAGGTTGTTACACAGAATCATCCTTACTTATGGAATATGTTCGATAAAGATTACCCTGACTTCGGGACTGTTGCATCTAATTCATTTAACTTTGTTTATAATTCTTTCACAATTTATTTTAAAAATTCCTGGACTTCCGAGCTTTTCTTAAGACTGCTCTTTGTATTTAGTTTTGTTTCTGTTCTGTTCTATATAGTTAATTTCAGGCTCAGGAAAAAACTCAATGGATTTAAAGATATTAAACTTGAGTACATTAATGAATTCCCCTGGCTTATTATGTTCCTTATTCTGCTTAAAGTTTCTATTTACATGTTTGTATATCCCCCCGTTATCCTTGTGCAGGTAAATCTTCTGCTTACTTTATTAATAGTCAGCTTCATAGTATTCAGGAAATATATTAGACGGAAATATCGTATAACATATTTAGTTGTATTTGTATTTTACTTACTCATTAAAATAAATGATTTTATTCTTGAACCTACCATCTATGAAAGGATATTTTATTTCCTGAGCATTATTCCTGCGGCGCTTCTCGTAAAGGCACTCATGGATTATTCAAAAAAACCTTTCGGGAATTCAGCATTCATCAAGACACTTTTTTTATTTCTTATCGTTCATTTGATTGTGGGATTTGTGCTGAACATTTTAGGTTATGTTTCGCTGAGCAAAATATTTTTATCGGGCGGTATAAGTTCTTTCTTCATGGCTATTTTCATGACTATAGCAGTTTATGCAGGGTTGGATTTGATATACGTTATTGCGAATTATTATGATGTTCACAATCCTTCATTAAAGCTGGATATCGGCAAAATCAAATCGAAGCTGACCTGGCTTCTTGTGGTTATTGCATCTTTCATCTGGCTCACTTTTTACCTGAAGGAAATGAACACTCACGCTTTTTTCTCAGATTCGATTATTGCTTTTATGACTGAGCCAAGAACGGTCGGCTCTACTGTTTTCAGTTTCAGTTCACTTCTGCTTTTTCCGCTGGTACTCTTCCTTTCATTCTACATTTCAGGAATGATCAAGCAGGTTATTGAAGTAAACGATGAAACGCAGGAAGCTACATACCGCAGCAATGCAGGCGGTATTCTTTTGATTCTAAGATTGTTTATAGTCGGTCTAGGATTTCTTTTTGCGATTGCAGTTTCGGGATTACCTCTTGATAAAATTACAATTCTTGTAAGCGCGCTCGGTATCGGTATCGGTTTCGGTCTTCAGTATATAATCAACAATCTTGTATCAGGTATTGTCATAGCTGTGGAAAGACCTTTCCGCGTTGGAGACTTTGTTAATTTCGGAGGCATTGAAGGTACTGTAAAAATTATTGGTCTAAGGTCATCGGTCATAACTTCGGAAGAAGGTTCCGAGCTGATTATTCCCAACGGAGATTTAATTTCAAAAAATCTTATTAACTGGACTTCAAATAATAAACTAAGAAAGGACAGACTCAATGTTGAAATAACTTCCGATATGAAGGATGAAGATTTCATTAAGATAGTAAACGATGCGATTCAGGAATCTGATGTAAAAGAAAATATTTCGGAACTACAGATTAATATTATTTCTTACATAAATGGTCAGCAGAAATGGGAGCTGAGTTTCTGGGTAAATGATATCAGCAGGCATACGAAAATTAAAAGTTCTTTCATTCAGTGCGTTTTCGAAAAATTGCACAACAATGGAATTCAGGTAACATCATTCCAGTAAAATCACATCAGTATAAATGAAGCTTTCACTCCTTCCCAAATTTTGGAACTGGGAAGGAGTGATAAAATTATTTTTCCTCTTAAACAGTTGCCATCACTACGTCTTTAACGAGTGAGCCGCCTTCCGGAATTTCAACAGGGAAGATTTGCGTCGCATAACCTTCGAGTGAAAACTCCAGCGTGCCTTCGCCGGTGAAGACTGTCGTGAGTTTATATTTGCCGTCTGAATCAGTTTTAACAATATCTTCGGATTCGATGAGTGCAACGTTCACGCCGGCAAGCGGAGTGTCATCGGCAGCTTTTGTAACTGTGCCTGTGATTGTTGCTTTTTGTGTGCTGACATAGGCGACGCCCCATTCGCGTGCGTAGCGGCGCTTACTGGGCGGCGGGTCTTGATTATAAAAAGTTTCCACTTCATCCCAGATTTTCAAAATCAAACCATCGACATCGGGGCGCATGCTGCTTACTTGTTCTTGTGCTGTATCGTATGCATCCTTCATGGTTGATTGAATATTATTCTGCGTCATAAAATCTTCATACTTGCTAATAACAACTTCAATCGTGGGATTCGTCATCTTCTCGCCTCCATCAGCTATGCGTGCGGCTTCGCCCGTGATAAGCTGTTCGCCCCAGTAAATAATATCCGATTCTTTGATAAGCGGCGGTACGCTGTTTGAGTTAACATCGAGTTTATAAAATGCACGTGCAGACTTTGGATAATCTTCGCGTTCAACTCCGAGATTAAAAACCTGTATGAAATGTGAAATAATTGTTTTTGTTTTTTCCTGTGCCGTCGTTTTCAAAACGGTAGCGGAAGATTGTGCTTCGAGTGCGGACGCTCTATTATTCATCCTGTTTGAAAAAAGCGGCTGCGTCGCGTTTAATTTTGTGATAGTTTGTGGAGTGATTGCTAAATCCGCGGGTGCAACTAATCCTTTCTTTATGTATGCAATTTTAAGTGCGATGTTGCGACTAAAATCTGAATGAGGTAACTTTCTTGTAACAGCCATAAGTTTTAAATTTCAATTTATAAAAATATGTTTGAGGAATTACGACTGTGCAATAATTAATAATAATTTAAAATAAATACAAGAGATATTTTTATACACTATTTTAAGATTTTTCCATCCGTTTAGAATAATTATAAGAGAATTATTTTATTTCTATTCTGCCTTACCAAACTGGAGTTTGGGAAGGAGGAGTGGAAAGTAACATCTTTTCGGTCAGATAGACTCCATATTACATTCAATATGCCACCTTGCATTTATGCCAGACCCCATATTACATTCAATATACCCCCTTGCATTTATGTCAGACCCCATATTATATTCAATATGTTCCCTTGCATTTATGCCAGACCCCATATTACATTCAATATGCCCCCTTGCATTTATGCCAGACCCCATATTATATTCAATATGCCCCCTTGCATTTATGCCAGACCCCATATTATATTCAATATGCCACCTTGCATTTATGCCAGACCCCATATTACATTCAATATGCCACCTTGCATTTATGCCAGACCCCATATTACATTCAATATGCCCTGTCGCTGATCTGCAAACCCCCATTTCAAATCAAATATTGAGGTTTTTGTAACTTTTAACCTAAATATCCGATTATTTAGCCCTCTTGAACGGAATGCACGGCTTTTAACAGCATACTTTTACTCTATTATATAATATTCTTCCCGGGGGATGATTTAAAAGAGGGACTTCTTGAAAAGGGAAGAGTGTGTTTAGACCGGTGAAATTTTATCGCGGCGTTCTATCAAGTCTCAAAGCTAAATGAAAAGAGCTGCTGAATTTTCCATTCAGCAGCTCTCAATAATTTTTTACATCTGCTATAAATTTAGTATCCGGGTCAGCACTTCTTTTTAAAAGTAAGAACTTTTTGCATCACTAAAAATTATAAATAAACACGCCCTGTCCGCCCGTGGAAATCCAGAGTTCATTTTCTTTGTATTCCCTTATGTCAAGTTTTCTGACGGATGGGATTACGCCGTATCCATTAAGATAGATGTGCTCGAAAGTATTGCCGCCATCCTTTGATAAATAAATTTTGTTATACGAATCTTCGTGCGTCCTTCCGAAAAGCACAACTTGATTTCCCTTGCTGTCAAGAGTTGAAACCGATTCGAAACCATACTGCTTCGAAAAATTTTCACCGCGATCGGTGGATTTAAACAAGCCATAGTTCTCAATCCCTGCCCAGAGAACGCCCGTGCCTATTGGGTCTATATCAATAGCACCGCGGTTTCGGTAGTCAAAGTCGGGATTCTCAACTATGTAATTTTTAAATGAAAAAGTTTTTCCGTAATCGCTGCTGATAAATAAACCGCCTGCTTTAACGCCGTTATCATTTCCGCCTTCGAGATAAAGATAAACGCGCGACTTATCAACAGGGTCAACTTCAAGATAATCAATCGGACTGAACAATCCGCCTAAAACAGAATTCTTGTATATATCATAAGAGTTATCCACGAACTGCGACTTCTCGAAACTAACTCCGCCGTTCGTACTGTAGTAAACCCCGTACCAGTAAGCCTCGGGAGCGCCTTCATCAAAAATTCTTTTCTTATACTGCCCGCCGCCGATAAGCAAAATTAAATTATCGTTCGTGCCGTCAGTCGTTATCTCGCCGTCAGAAATTATTGCATCATGACCGGGACCAAAATTTGGGTATGAAAGTAAACCCACGGGACTCATTATCTGGTAAGTGTTAGGCTCGCCTCTGTTTTCGGATTTTGCAATAACAGGATAATAAGTGAAAACACTTCCGCCGATTAAATAAATTCTGTTTGTGTTTAAAGGAGAAACTAAAACCTTGCTTACATTCGGCAGATATGAGTCGCCGTTATTTTCAGGCGGGGGCGGGTCTAACGTGTACTTGCGCGAATAGTCTTTTACCGACGGCAGTGTTGCATCGTCTGTTTTCCCCATTCCCCAATCCGAAATCGAAATATAAATATCTCCGTTAGGAGAGAATGTAACGTCATATACAACCGTCATATCAATTCCATCACCGTTGAAACGCCATGTTTTACCGTTGTTCATAGTGATGAATGGTCCCGAGCCTCCGCTAACGTAAGAGATATCAGGGTTTGCGGGATTCTGAAATGAAATTATGTTAGATGTATAAGCTTTATCCTGTGTGAAAAGTGTGTGCTTCGGGTTGTACTCTTTTTCAAGAATGTAATCATTACTGCCGCTCCACGTATTCCCGTCGTCGGTCGTTGTCTTTGTTATACCGCCCATTATGCTGGCTCCAATTTCGCTTTCATTTAAACCTGAAAAGTGTAAACCTATGAACTCATTGCCGTAGCCGGAGTACTCACCGAAATTAGCACCGATATCGGTAATGTTATTCAGGTCATTTTCTATTCTGAACATTTTTCCCGTCGTGACAAAAACCATTAGCTTGCCGTTCCTGTCCTTCTTCATAAGCATCTGATAGACTTTATTAATGTGGTCGGTAAACATTGGATAAGACCAAGTAAGCCCGTTATCCAGCGTCCGCCACAATCCTTTATCAGTGCCGACCCAGACTTCATTGGGAAATGCAGGATGAACCTGTATGCAGGTTACATTACCAATAATGCCGCTGTTACTGCTAATCAAATTCCAGGAATAAGCATCGCCGTTTGAAGTGCTCATGTAAATATAAGGCATTCCTGTCGCAGGGTCAGCAAGCGTTCCCGCAAACATCCTGCCTTGAATTGAAGGATGGTATCTCAAACACGGACCGCCAATCTTTATGTTAAAAACATTGCCGCCAAAATTTACGTTCAGGTCACCTGTCGCCGGACCCAAAACCTGCTTCCATGAAACCCCTTCATCCTTACTAATCCAGACACCGCGGCTTCTATCGTCAGGAAGATAATCCATTCCGCATGCGGCTGCTATTTCGCTTTGATTGAAAGGATTAATATCAATGCTCTGCACCATCAACCCCGCGGGCGTTATCGCAAATTCACTTATAAACTTCCAATCCTCATTTCCCTTCTTCTTGTATATACCACCGATATCTGTCCTTGCATAAACTGTATATCCGTCTTTTGTCGGAACCTGCGCAAGTACAAAACCGCCTGCTTCAAAGTCAACCCTTCTTACGTTTTGTGAAAAACTAAAACTGGAAATCAGTAAAAATAATATCGCTATTGTTAATATCTTCATTAAGAAATTTTGTAATTAAATTTAAAGTTATAAATATTAAAACAAATCATTTTCGTAATAGTTTAAAATCATTCATCGGGAAAATAAAATCAGAAACTTTCATCCCTCCACTTCCTTATCTTCCAGGGCGAACTCACATCGGAACGCGTAAAGTTCATGTCTGCAAACCCGAATAGCCTTACAACATTGCTCGGATTAAAAGTTATCGTAAGATTGAAGCCTCTCTTAACGTTTACGTTCAGGCTATCGCCGAGGTAAGTGGTTATGTTGTTCCAGATTATATCCGTCTTCTGTGAATTCTGGAAAAGCCTGCTTGTAGTCCTCATCTCTGTCGGCTTATCCCATGATACGTCAAAACCTGATTCGTAATCCCTGTATATAAAAATGAAATCGTCCGTCAGCAGACCGGAATAAACGGATGTATCCTTGAAAGTATATGCATACTTAAAGTTAGTATAAACCCCGTCAACGGTCATCTGGTCAGATATAATATTCGACGACCCCGAATCATCCAGCTTCGGAGCAAATATATTATCGCACGATGCAATCACTGCACACATAAGAACCAAGCCTATAATAATATATTTGTTCATTTTAAGAGGAATTACCATTTCTAAAATTTACTATTTAATACAAACAGATTCAATGTTGATAGTTGAGAAGAGCAGGGAGAACAGAAAGTGCAGGAGTAACAGGAAGTGCAGGAAGAACAGGGAGAGTAGCAAAAATTACCGTCTGCTTTAGCTGACGGATAAAAGCAATAGAATGAAAAAGGGCTTTAGCCCAATATATTAAGGATACAATCCAAATGGTTTTCTTATATAATCTATATGGTTTTCATATAGAGTTCATATAGCTTTCATATAGAGCTTTTATTCAGGTAAAGCGATATGTATGTCTTTTGCTTTTTCCGCGTAAATCCGTTTAATCCGTGAAAATCTGCGTTCTATAACTCCAATCAATTACTGAAGTTAGCCCTCAAAACGCTCCATGTTGTGTCGGCATTGTCGCTTTTAATGTCAATCCATCTGTGTATCGACCATAGGTTCCTCGAGTCAGCAGAAAGTATCAGCCTTATCTTCCCCTTTAGATTCTTAGCGACGTTTGTTTTCTGATGGTCAACCCTCAGCAGATAGTCCGCATCAAAGAACGCCGTGTCTGCGAATGAATTAAGTGATGTGTTTGAAAAGAACAGATTGGATGTTGAGGTTATATTGGTAAGGCTCATTAAACTTGTGTAATATGTCTTCTCATTCGCAATCTTCCAGAACTGAAATATTGGATATTGTATCTGCGAAGCTACATCGGGCACATATGTGTAGCGTCTCGGATTATAGTTCGTATCGACAAAACACTGCATGTAGTTATTTATATCCTTCTCAATTACTGAATACTGCAGATTTACCATTACAAGGTCGGGAGATGTAGGCGGAATGAAAGTTGTCCTTGATGTTACAGGTGTTTCGGCTTCACGCAGTGCGCATGAATAAACCGAAGCAGCAACATACAAAACAATTATTATTATTGAAAACCTCTTCATTTGCTCTTGCAGATGTATATTACACGCTTTGATTCTTCATCCATAAAACTGTTTCCGTAATAATCACCAAATAAATTAACAGGCTCTAAACTTGCATTCATCAATGCTTTCTCAAGTTCATCTTTAGAATACAGCTTTAATCTTTCTGTATATTTTTCGCTTCCGATAAAGATATCTTTAAACACAAATCCGTTCTCAATGTATCTCTTCTGTATAACTTTTTCGCCGTCAAACTCATCCTCCGTGCGCGCAACGAGAGTTTTTTGCAGGTTATCTGCATTTATAAAATCAAACACAAAGTAACCGCCGCTCTTCAAAGACTTTTCTATGTTACTGAACACTTTGAAGTTTTCCTCATCAGTTTCAAAATACCCAAAACTCGTGAATATGTTTATCACCGCATCATACTTATTATCAAAAGAAAAGTCCTTCATGTCCCTGATTAGAAATTCAACCTTGAGTCCCTTTTCTTCTGCTGCGCTTAAACTTTCTTTTGCCTGCGAGACAAGATATTCTGAAAGGTCAAACCCTGTAACTGTGTATCCCCTTCTCGCAAGCTCAATTGAATGCCTTCCCGCACCGCAGCAAACATCAAGCACCCTGGCTTCCGAGGGAAGATGAACGTTTCTCTGGAAAAGGTTTATAATATCCCTCGCCTCCTTCTCATTCCTGTGCTTGTAGATTTCAAGGTAATATTTATTTGAAAACCACTTCTCGTACCAGTTCTTTTCCTGTGAATCTGATTTCACTAAATTGTCACCCTTCCTTCTATTGCCTTTGCAAGAGTTACCTGATCTGTGAGTTCAATATCTGAACCTATGGGAATGCCGCGTGCTATACGGCTTATCTTCATACCGAGCGGTTTGATTATTTTGCTGAGGTATAGTATTGTGGTTTCACCTTCAACCGTGGGGTTTAGCGCAAGTATTATTTCCGAAATGTTGTTTGCAGAATCGTCCTCAAGTCTGTAAAGCAGTTCTTTTATTCTTATGTCATTTGGTCCTACTCCGTCAAGTGGTGATATCCTTCCGTGAAGCACGTGATAAAGTCCCTTGTATTCATTCGTCTTTTCAATCGCATAAACATCCTGCGGCTCTTCTACTACACATATCGATGTTTTCAGCCTTTTCTCCGAAGAACATATCTTGCAAACCTCATCCTCCGTTATATTGCAGCAAACCGAACAGAATTTTATCTTGTCTTTGATCTCAATTAAAGCTCCTGCTAGCTTTGTAACTTCTTCACGAGGCTGTTTTATCAGAAACATCGCAAGCCTCTGCGCTGTTTTTCTTCCTATCGAAGGCAGCTTTGTAAGCTCTGTTACAAGAGTTTCAAGCGTATCGGATATGTTTAACATTTATTATATTCCTAAGTTCAGTCCTGGAATGTTTGGAATCATCCCTGCCGTAGCTTTTGACATTTCATCGTTTGAAAGTTTCTGCGATGATTCGAATGCCTTGTTGCATGCTGCTATAAGAAGGTCTTCAAGCATGTCCTTATCTTCTGATTCAAGTACTTCTTTCTCAATTTCAATTTTCTGTATTACGCTTTTTCCGTTAATCGTTACTTTTACCATACCGCCGCCTGATTCTTCAGTTAGTACCTTGCTTTCAAGCTCGGCTTGTATCTGTTCCATCCTATCTTGCATCTTCTTTACCTGTTTAAGCATTCCCTGCATTTGATTCGGTTTCATTAATTTTATCTCCTGTGTTTTATTTGTTTATTATTTAAAAATCTAAGTATTTGCTCCAGAGATTAAACAGATTTCCCGTCGCTACTACATCCCCGAAACAGTAATCTGCTATCGTCTGATATTCTTCGTTTTCATAAAGGTCTTTCACCATATCCCCTTTTACTCCGTCTGCTTTCGGGCTTGGAATCCCGAGCTGCTTGCAGTAGAAATCAAGCGAGAATTTCCTTCTCGCTCCCGTCGGAGAGTGTTTGTTAAACGTAAGCTCTTTCATAAGGTCAATGTGATATCCCTTTATATTAAAATCCGTGCCGCTCATTAAGTTGTAAGAAGGCTTCGATTTCATTATAAACGTACGCAGCATTATGAACGGACAATCGAACTCGCGTCCGTTAAACGTTACAAAAAGATTGTATCCTTCTGTTCTTATCTTTCTCCAGAAAAGGTCTATTATTTCCTTCTCGCTCCCGCAAAGATAGGTCAACTTATCAAGTTTGCTTTCTGTGTAAGGTTTATCCTCAGACCCTTCTTCATGATTTGCATTATAGCTCAGCATTCTTTCTGCTTCAAGCTTTGCTGCTGAGTCCAGAATTTTTTCCTTCGGTGCATTCACAAGCACTGCCCCTTCTTTCTTATTGTAATCAAGCATTCCTATTGCAACTATCCGGGAAGTAAAAGGTGTGAACACAAGTCCTTCAATCGCTTTTGCCCTTTCCTCATCATTGTTCGCAAACTTCGTTAAGTATTCTTTCGTTTCTTCATCGTAATGAGTTTCAAAATCATACGGTGCTACTTCAAGGTCAAATACCAAAACCTTTTTCTTCGTTATATCCATGATTATATTTCCAGTAAATTTTTTGCTGAAACCTTTATATTTTCATAACAATAAAACGGCTCCCCGAATTCAGCGCCTATCTTGAATCCGAAAAACCTCGCCCGTGACTCAAGATCCTTCCAGAAAAGACTTGTGCTTATGTATGTTTCGGGCTCATCTGCCGATATACTCTTTGACTTGTAGAATTGTGAAGTGTAACATTCTATCGCTTCCATCTTCTTCCTGTAAGAATCGCTAATATCCACTATAAATGTAATAGGAAAATCATAAGCATGCCTGTAATAAAAAACCCTTTGCGGCCTGTATGCTTCGAGCTTTCCTGTTTTTATTTTAGTCAGCCCAGAAAGAAATGCACTCTCTCTTATAAAATTGCTTGCATTGATGTGATCTGAATGTCTGTCAGATGGATACGGTGCGAATAATATTTTTGGTTTAGTTTCTCTAATTACTTTTATCAGCTTCTCCCGATTTGCTTTTGTGTTTACGATGTTGCCGTCTTTCATCCTCAGGTTTGTTCTGTAATGAATTCCCATAACCTTCGAAGCTGCCTCGGTTTCTTTCTTCCGAGTCTGCAGGTTACCGCGTGTACTCAGCTCTCCCTGCGTAAGGTCAACAACCCCAACCTTCTTGCCCTCTGTCACAAGCTTTATGGCAGTTCCTCCTGCTGTGATTTCAATGTCATCAGGATGACTAGCTACAAACAATGCATCTAATTTCACTTCTTATCCTTTTTTAATTTTCAAATTCTAATTCCATTATTTTAAAGTCCATAATATAGTTATTCTTACAATATGTTTAAATTTAAAAAAGAATCTTATACTCATTCTTGAAGCAATTCAAAATTATACTCAACATCCTCTCTAATTCCTCGTTCCCTACTCCCCGTATCCCACCGTCTGCGCCAGTACTATCTTCTGATTCTCATTCAGGTTCAGCTCTTTACTCAGCGGCTCCTTATCAACCCATGCCCTTATTACTGTATTCAGACCTGCCGATGCACAATAAAGATAAACATTCTCGCCTATGAATCCTGCATGCGCTCCCGAATATATTTCCTTATCCGACCCACTTTTTAGTTTTGAATAATCCGAAACATAAACAAGGTTCACGGGCGCCGTGTAAACAAAATCCTGTTTACCTGCTAAAGTCCGTAAATCCTTGCCTGATACCTGCTCAAGCAAATGCTCTTCCGCTAAATACTTGTATGCCCCCGTCTCAAGTATTACGTAAACATCCATCGCCTGTGTATTGTTTGCAGTCGGTGCTGTTCTCTTTCCGCTTTCTTCTCTGCTAATTCCGAATGCAGCCCATAATAAATTCGACAGCGTCTGGTCGTCAAGCTTTCTCGACGAATAAATTCTTTCCGATTGTCGTTTCTTAAGTGCCTCCATCAAAGGCATTCCGCCGGTTGTTTCTGCCGGCACTAATTTGATTTTCTCAATGGTCGTCCTCGGTGCTTCCGTAGGCTCTGTTCTCTTTATGCTAAACGAAATCACCATCACACCAGTAATCAATGAGGCAAGAAAAATAAGTGTAATTTTCATAATGAGTAGATTTTGTTTTATGTAAAATACGGACAATATTTAAATTCTGAAATGTAAAAAATAACACCAAGCCCTGCCGGGCAGCAGGGTTGGTGAAGGGTCTAGGGTTTTGATTAGATACTTAAATTTCTTTAAGTATAATCGATTAGCCTTTCGCTGAATGTAATATCATACGAAAGTATAAGAATTTGGAAAAATATTTAACTATTTTTAAGATATATTTCATCAGACTGGAAAAACAGATAAAATACGCTATTTTACGCAGAAATGTGAAGAATGCAAGGATTAAAATTTCTAACGACTTGAGCGTGACAGCAATCGTGCCGCTTAATTATGCAGTTAATAGAATTGACAGCCTGATAAATGATAAACAGCGCTGGATAACAAAAACTATAAACCGCTTGAAGCAAAACTCAAAATCCATCGAACTTTCTGAGAATCAAATTTTTCTTCTCGGAGATGTATATGAATTTACACTCGACCCATCCTTGAAAAACAGAGTTCTCATGTTCAGCGGTTCGAAAAAGATTAAATCGGGTCTCAATCTGACTGCAGACAGAGAACTGCTGAAAATTTGGTATAAAGACTTCGCAGGTAAATATATAAAACAAAGAGTTTCTGAAATCGCAGATCAGAATGGTTTCGATTTTAACAGGCTTTTTGTACGCAGCCAGAGAACCAAGTGGGGCACGTGCTCATCAGGCAGAAATCTTTCTTTTAACTGGCGGTTAATCCTGTGCCCTAAGTTTGTCTTGGATTATTTGATTATCCATGAACTCTCTCATTTAAACGTGATGAATCATTCAGCGAGATTCTGGCAGACTGTCGGAGGACTTATCCCTGATTACAAGAATGCACAAAAATGGTTAAAAGAGTATGAAGCGTTTCTTTTTAAGCTTTAGTTTTGTTTTGTTGTTCTTGCTGTCATCCTGCGGCGACGAAAAGGACGCGCAGATGCAGTCTTCTTTCGACTCTCTGAAAGCCGCTATTGACACGGTTTCTCATGAGGACACACTTTCTTCCCGCTCTGCTTTTGATAAAATTATTCTTGATTATTCGAAGCAGTATAATGCCGTCTCTGACTTTTCCTCTTTTAAAAAATCGAACTCTTCTGTACCGTCCCTGAAATCAAAATATATTTTATTCCCCGTGTTTTCTTATCAGATAGATTTTATAATGCAGGATGCCTCCTCAGATACTGTATTAACTTACTTCACGGATAATTCGGCTGCATTTGTTTTGAACGTTAGTGGAGGTATCGACAAGATTAAGAAACTCGATAAAGTTAAGAACGGAATCATTCTGTTTAAAACAAAAGATGCAGAAGTATCTCCGAAATTATATCTTATAAAAAGATACCGTGACTTCCAGCATAAAGAAAGAAAAGTAACCGAGTTTTATTTATCCGGCGATGTCATCGAAGCATTCAGCATAAACACTCCCGAAAAAATCCTGCTTGAGAAATTCAAATTGATACAATAGACTAATTTCGTGATGCTGAGAAGAAACCGGGAAGAAACTCCTTTCAAACTGATTTAAGGCTGAATATGGCTGAAGCATGGCTGAAAATGGCTGAATCATGGCTGAAAGTGGCTGGAATATGGCTGAAAATGGCTGAATAAGGCTGAAGTATGGCTGGCCATTAACGTAACCATTATATTTCCTTATAGGTTACAATAACTTGGAGTCAAAGTCTGCTATTATTAAGGCTAAGTCTAATCGCATTTCTTGCTTTATTTTTTATCTAAAATTTACTGACAAATTTGTCAAAAGCCCTCATTTCCTGATTAGGGTCTAATTGGCGTCTAATTGGCGTCTATTTAGCCTTGTGATATTCTGCATTTTTCTCTGACAAATTTGTCAAAAGCTTCTTACTTCATAGAATTTGGCTGTTAAAAATCGTAAATTTAATATTATTCAAAATTTATATGAAAAAAGACGATTGCATTTTCTGTAAAATTTCAACAGGTGAAATCCCTTCTTATAAAATATGGGAAAATGACGAGTTTTTTGCTATTCTGGATATTTTTCCGAATACTAAAGGTATGACTCTCGTTATTCCAAAAGAGCATTTCGATTCTTATACTTTCGACATGCCCGACGATGTTTATTCACGATTTATGCTTTCAGCAAAAGAACTCGGCAAAGTTCTTGACGAAAAATTCGGCGTGCAAAGAACCGCTCTCGTCATGGAAGGTATGGGCGTTAATCATGCGCACATAAAGCTCTATCCCCTGCATGGACTCGGAAAGGATTTCAAAGCTGTCACACCCGATGGTGATGTTTTCTTCGAAAAATATCAGGGTTATATTTCTACAATGCTCGGACCGAAAGCCGATGACAACACGCTTAAAGAACTGCAGTCACTATTTAATAAATAATCGCTTAATACTTATAATGAAATACGAACATCTTTTAATTGAGAAAAAATGGCAGGACTTCTGGGTTCAGAATAAAGTTTTCAGAACTCCCGATTTAGATAAGATTGATAAATCAAAACCAAAGTACTACGTTCTTGATATGCTTCCATATCCGAGCGGCGATGGACTTCATGTTGGGCATCCCGAAGGGTACACAGCAACGGATATCATTGCCCGGTATAAACGCATGAGAGGTTTTAACGTCATGCATCCCATGGGATGGGATGCTTTCGGACTTCCTGCTGAACAGTTCGCGCTAAAGAAACAGATTCACCCTCGTATAGGAGTTGAAGAGTGCGTTATAAGATTCAGGTCACAGCTTCAATCGCTCGGTTTCTCGTATGACTGGGACAGAGAGATTAACACTACAGACGAATCCTATTACAAATGGACTCAATGGATGTTCTTGAAACTTTACAACTCTTATTTCGATACTGCTGAAAATAAAGCTAAACCGATTTCGGAACTTACAATTCCTGTAGCACTCGAAGGCAAAGACAGTGATGATTACATAGATTCGCAGCGTCTTGCGTTTATCTCCGAATCTCCCGTTAACTGGTGTCCCGAACTCGGCACCGTTCTTGCCAATGAGGAAGTGCCCGAACAGCTCGAAAAAGGTTACACCGTCGTACGGAAAGCAATGAAACAATGGAAACTTCGCATTACAAAATATGCTCAGCGGTTAATTGACGACCTTGAGAAACTCGACTGGCCAGAGAATATTAAAAAACTCCAGACGAACTGGATTGGCAGAAGCGAAGGTGCGGTAATAAAGTTTAAGGTAAAAAGTGAAAGCCTGAATGGCGTCAGGGAAATCGAGGTCTTTACTACAAGACCGGATACTCTCTTCGGTGCCACGTATATGGTATTCGCACCTGAACACCCTCTCATTAATGATATAACTACCCCGGATAAACGAGATGAAGTTGATGATTACATCCAGACAGCGGCAAGAAAATCTGACCTCGAACGTTCCGAGCTTTCAAAAGAAAAGACAGGTGTCTTCACGGGTGCCTATGCTTTAAACCCCGCAAACAACATCCAGATTCCAATATACATTTCCGATTACGTTCTCATGAGCTACGGCACAGGCGCCATCATGAGCGTTCCCGGCCACGACGAAAGGGATATGGAGTTTGCAGTTAAATTCGGTCTTGAAATTATTCCCGTAGTTGCAAACGAAAAGTTTAAACATGTTGCCTTCAAAAAGATATCTTCTGAAAGCGGCGATATTATTATTTCAGGCAAGGGGCTCGAAAAGCTTATTAACAGCTCATCCACAGAGTTCTCGCAATATCTCGAAGATGTTAAAAACGGCAAACTGTGCAATACGGAAGAAGGTTATGCAATAAATTCCGGATTCCTTACAGGACTGAAAACTTCGAAAGCAAAAGAGAAGATGATTAAGTGGCTTGAAGATAAAAGTATCGGCAGAAGAAACATAAATTACAGACTTAGAGACTGGCTCTTTTCAAGACAAAGATTCTGGGGCGAGCCCTTCCCTCTTGTCTATTTTGACGATCATACTATTAAAGCTCTCAGGGAAGAAGACCTGCCTGTCACACTTCCGAATGTCAGCTCATATACAACAAGTAAGACGGGAGAATCACCGTTATCTTTGATTGAAGACTGGGTTCATGTTACCGATAAGCAGTCAGGCAAAAAAGTTAAAAGAGAAACAAACACAATGCCTCAGTGGGCTGGTTCTTGCTGGTATTTCCTTAGATACATCGACCCGAATAATGATGAAATATTCTGCGACAAGGAAAAGGAACAGTACTGGATGCCGGTTGACCTTTATATAGGCGGCTCCGAACATGCTGTGCTTCATCTTCTTTACGCAAGGTTCTGGCACAAGGTTCTTTTTGACCTTGGTTATGTTACAACCTCCGAGCCTTTCGGCTCTCTTTACAATCAGGGTATGATTCTCGGTGAAGATGGTGTTAAAATGAGCAAGTCACGCGGCAATGTTATTAATCCCGATGATATGATAAATCAGTATGGTGCCGATTCTGTTAGGCTTTTTGAAATGTTCATGGGTCCCCTCGATGCAACAAAGCCTTGGAGCAATGAGGGTATTGCAGGTATTCACAGGTTCCTTAGCAGGGTATGGAGACTCGTAGTGGATGAAAGAACCGGGAATCTCAACTCTAAAATAGTAGATGAAAGTCAGGAAGAAGAAATGAACAAACTCCTTCATTTCACTATCAAGAAACTCACTAACGATATTGAAGACGGCGACATGAAATTCAACACATCAATTGCACAGATGATGATTTTCATAAATGAACTTTATAAAGCCGATAAGATTAGTAAAAATATTATCAACACATTCATTTTATTACTATCTCCTTATGCCCCTCATCTTGCTGAAGAACTCTGGCAAAGAATGGGTAATCAAAACTCTCTTGCATTCGAAAAGTGGCCCGTGTATGATGAGCTGCTCACAAAAGCATCTCTTATTACTGTCGCATTCTCCGTTAACGGGAAAGTACGCGCGAAGAAGGAAATTGAAAACGACCTTTCCGAAAAAAACCTTGAGCAAATTGCACTCGATGATGAATCGGTTAAAAAACATATATTCGGAAAAGAGATAATAAAGATTATCATCGTTAAGAACAAAATGGTTAACATTGTCGTTAAATAGTATTGGACACGTCCAAAAAGAACTTATACGCAATCTGGTTAGCACTTTTCTTTACAATGGTCGGTATGAGCATGGTTGTTCCTTTTCTTCCGCTTTACATAAGAGATCTCGGAGTCACAGAGCAGTCCGAAGTTGAACGCTGGAGCGGACTTGCATTTGCAGGACCATTCATTCTTTCCTTCTTCCTCACACCTGTCTGGGGAATGCTTGGAGATAAATACGGAAAGAAATCTATGGTCGTTAGAGCCGTTATTGGTCTTTCAGTTTCACAGTTCCTCGTTGGTATGTCGCAGGATGTTTATCAGCTTATATTGTTCAGAATGTTTCAGGGTGCTGCAAGTGGATTTATTCCCGCATCTCTCGCTCTCGTATCAGCAAGCTCGCCGAAAGAAAAATCAGGATACAATATTGGAATCCTGCAAATGGCTATATCCGCTGGCACTATCATCGGTCCGCTTATCGGCGGTATCATCGCTGACATTACATCCCACAGACTTGTGTTTTTTATTACAGGCTCTATGTGTCTCGTTAGCGGCATTCTCGTAATATTCATGGTTAAAGATTCAAATGTTGTCCCTGGAAAAAAGTTAAGTGTTTTTGATAATCTGAAATACTCTTTCAGCAATAAAACTCTTTCTACTGTACTTATCTCCGTTGCATTAACTCAAATGGCTGTGTCTATTACTCAGCCCGGATTTGCACTATTTATTGAGTCTCTGATAGATAACAGGGATTATCTTTCTACTATTTCCGGAGTTCTCTTCGGTGTAACTGGAATCGCAACTGCTGTCTCTTCACCACTCTGGGGAAAGATGAACGATAAAAAAGGTGTGAATAAAAATCTCTTTATCGCAATGTCGGTCGGTGTCGCCGCATTGATTTTTCATTCGTTTGTTTTCTCATACATCCTGTTAATCCCTTTGCGTATTATACTTGGTTTTTGCATCGGCGGAATGATTCCGGTTTTCTACAGCGTAATAAGCAATATCTCGCCAGATGAAAGAAAAGGCGGTCTCATGGGAGTTGCTTCAAGCTTTACTATTCTCGGGAATATGATGGGTCCGTTAACTTATTCGCTAATAACTCCGCTCATCGGACTTCGGAATATTTTCATGTTTGCGGGTATATTACTTTTCGCAAACATTATTTATATTAACTTTAACAGAATTACAAATTTAAATATATATGGCAGAATTATTTCCTACACAAATAAAGAAAACTGATAACAATACTTTACTCATTAAATGGAATGACGGCAAAGTCAACGAAATTCCCTTAACAAAACTACGTGATGAATGCCCCTGTGTAAACTGCAAAGGCGAGTCCGTAATCTTCGAAAGCTATATCCCTATTAAGACACCCTTCAAGGCTGCCGGCTTCTATGAAATAGCAAGCATTGAAGCAGTCGGAAACTACGCTGTTTCAATAAAATGGAAAGACGGACACGATACAGGAATTTATTCATGGGATATCCTCCGGAAACTCTAAAAATAAACTTTTCATTGTACTTTAAGTTATTAGGGTTTCGATGTATTAGTGTTACGGAGTTTTAATGATTTAGTGTTTTGGTGTCTTGGAGGTAGATCTCTTGCTCTTAGCAACAAATAAAATCTCTTGCTCTAGCAATAAATAAAATCTCTTCTTTGCGTCCTCTGCATGCTCTGCTGTTAAAACATTTTAGGTTCTTGCTCTTAGCAACAATTCAATCTTTATCCGTGTAAATCAGTCTAATCAGCGAAAACCCGCGTTCTATTTTCTTCTTTTAATTGTTTTTAAGTAAAAACAATTTCTACTTTGTCTTTTCCTTCTTATTCCCGAATCCCTGAAACACATTCCCAAGCAGACCGCCTATAAGCCCCCCGTAAACAGTCATCATCGACGCATTAGACCTTATCGGGCAACCGTCTGTGCATCCCCAGTAATTCCAGTAAACGTATCCGCCTATTAATCCAACAATCGTTAGTATAATTGTAAGTTTGTGATTCTTTATTATGTTTTTAATCTTTGCCATATTATTTCTTTTAAATACTTTCCCGTGTATGATTCCTTTAATACTGAAATCTCTTTTGGAGTTCCCGTACCTACTATATATCCCCCGCTGCTTCCTGAATCCGGTCCCAGATCAATCACATAATCCGCATTCTTTATCACTTCCAGATTATGCTCAATTACAAGTACTGTATTTCCTTTTTTAAGAAGTGCATCAAAGCATTTCATCAGTTTTGAAATATCTTGATAGTGAAGTCCTGTCGTCGGCTCATCGAAAATGTAAAGTGTGTTCTTTGAACCGGATTGGTGCACAAGATGGTACGCAAGCTTTACCCTTTGCGATTCGCCACCCGATAACGTTGAGCCCGACTGCCCAAGTTTGATATATCCTAGTCCTACATCATCTAGCACCTTCAGCTTTTTCACTATCTTCGGAAACGGTTTAAAAAACTTTATTGCTTCTGTAACCGTTAGTTCCAGTACTTCATGAATATTCTTGTGCGTGCCGTTATTGCCCTGCAGCCTTACTTCAAGAGTGTCAGTTTTGTACCTCTTACCGCTGCAGGATTCGCATTCAAGAAAAATGTCTGCCATGAACTGCATCTCAACCTTTATAACGCCTGCACCTTCACACATTTCACACCTGCCTCCTGCAACATTAAATGAAAATGTCCCGCTGTCAAATCCTCTCCTCCTTGCGAGCGGACTCGCAGCAAATGTCTCACGAATTATATCGAATGCTTTAATGTATGTGACAGGATTGCTCCTTACTGTCTTGCCGATTTGTGATTGGTCTATCATTTCAACATTCTCAAACATTTCATACCCTGTAATCTCATCGTATTCGCCTATCGTGTCTTCATAAAAGCCCTCAAGGTTTTTCTTTAGCGCTCCGTATATAACATTATTAACAAGTGTGGATTTTCCAGAACCGCTTACGCCCGTTACACACGTGAAATAACCTACGGGAATTCTGACTGTTATATCCTTCAGGTTGTTTGCTCTCGCACCCTTAATCGTCAGAAATCTGCTGCACTCTTTTATATCTTTATTTAATTTATTCGTTTCTATCTTAAGCTGTCCGTTTAAATACTTCGATGTTAAAGACGTTTTATTATTTAACAGTTCTTTGTAATCCCCCTGAAATATTACTTCTCCGCCGTTCTCGCCTGCATTCAGACCAATATCAACAATTTCATCAGCTTCCCTTATCATATCCTTATCATGCTCTACCACAAGCACAGTATTACCTAAATCCCTCAGCGATTTCATTATATTAATCAGCTTTTCGTTATCCCTTGGATGCAAACCTACTGACGGTTCATCAAGGACATATATTGAGCCCACAAGCGATGACCCTAATGAAGTCGCAAGATTTATCCTCTGCGCCTCGCCGCCTGAAAGAGTCATTGAAAGGCGGTCAAGAGTTAAATATACAAGCCCGACGTCTATCAGGTACTTTAACCTGTTAAGTATTTCTTCAAGTATTCTTGCAGATATTTCTTTCTTCGTCTTGTCAAGTTTTAGGTTTAAAAAGAAATCATAAGCATCCTTAATCGTCATCTTTACTACATCGAAAATATTCTTGTCCTCGACCCTCACGTACAATACTTCCTTTCTAAGCCGTCCCCCTCCGCATTCACTGCAGGTTGTAAAAGCCCTGTACCTGTTTAGAAGTACCCTGTAATGCAGTTTGTACAGTGCCTCGCGCTCTATATTCTTGAAAAACTTGTATATGCCGATATATTTCTTGCCGCCTTTGAATATGTATTCTATTTCTTTCTCGCTCAGTGTTTTAACCGGTTTATTTAGTGATATACAGTACTGGTCAGATTCGAGAATCAGGTTAGTTAAATGTACCGAATGTTTTGGGGTCGCGAAAGGTGCAATGGCATTGTTCATTATAGACTTGTTCTTATCGGGTATTACAAGGTCATAGTCAATATCCATAGTCCTTCCGAACCCTTGGCATTTTTTGCATGCACCAAAAGGATTGTTAAAAGAAAACATTCGGGGTTCAGGCTCTTCAAAGGTTAATCCATCAGCTACAAAATATTTATTATACTTCTTATCTGTATATTTCTCATCATTAAAAACTCTTACTGTCAGAAACCCGCTTCCTTCATTAAATGCAGTCTCAAGCGCCTCTGTTAATCTTGAAACAGACTCTGCATCTCCGCTGTTAAAATTCATCCTGTCAATAACAACAAATAAACTTCCTTCCTGAGCTTCATCAATCATTTTGATCAGTTCGGAATCACTAATATCATTCAAATCTACAGCATCAGCTTTATAAGCTAGCTTATAAAAACCTTTTTCCCTTAAATTGTTTATATAAGTGGATTTATTGATTTTATTCGGATTGAAATTTATCATTACATAAAGCTTCGCACTGACTTTTTTCGACAACTCTTTCACTATCGAAGCAGGCGAATCCTTCCTCACTATATTTCCGCTAACAGGTGAATATGTATCACCTATCCGCGCATACAGTAATCTAAGGTAATCATATATTTCTGTCGTTGTACCAACCGTAGAACGTGAATTTCTTGATGTTGATTTTTGCTCAATAGCCATCGATGGTGCAAGTCCTGAAATCGAATCGACATCCGGTTTGTTCATCTTCTCAAGAAACTGGCGGGCATAAGAAGAGAGACTTTCTACGTACCTTCTCTGACCCTCGGCATATATAGTATCAAATACAAGCGATGATTTTCCCGACCCACTCACACCCGTAAACACAATGAGCTTGTATTTCGGAATGCTTATATCAATATTCTTTAAGTTGTGGGACCTTGCCCCTTTAACGATTATGAACTTGTTCGGATCGCCCTGAATCTCTTCTTTTTTCTTCCTTTTTGTATTTTTAGTTTTTATCGTCTTCAAAATTGTACAATCTTAGAATTTACTTTTTGCACACCGACAATAAAAGTCAAAAGGAAACCCTCTCACCTAAAAATCTTTGTTTGGTAAGCTATTTATTAAAACAATACCAAAATCTCTTAAATCCTTTAATAATCCAAAATTTTTCATTATTCGTACTCATTAAAGTCAATTCACTCAATATTAGCTGTTTTTCCATATTTTGCTTTGTTTTTCTTCATGCCTGCGTTATGCTTGCGATATGCCTGCGATATGCTTGCGTTGTAATATATCGATATTTACACCCAATTTACCTCCTTTGCCTCAGCTAATTCCCGAATAATCTTATTTCTGATTTAACTTTAATACTTAATTTTATTGGAATAATTAGTTATTTTGTAAGATTACATAAATAATTTTTATTAATTTTATATTATTGCTTTGAAAAAGAATTTACTTCTCTCCGCATTTATTCTTGTATTTGCAGTTTTATTTTTCACCACTTCATTTGCACAGAATAATGCATCAACGGGACAGGAAAAATATTCTAAGGTTAGAATATTAGTCAGATCTGATTATGATTTCAAAAAACTTACAAATAACGATTTGCACCTCGATGGCGGTATCCGCAAGCCCGGTGAATATTTTGAAACATGGTTATCAGAATCTGAAATTGCTTTACTCAATAAGTCAGGCATCTCTTATTCAGTTGAGATAGCTGACTGGATGGATTACTACAACAGTCTTGATAAAATGAACCCTGCTGAAATTCAACAGGCACTGATAATGTCTCAGCAGGACTATTCTGTCAGCCACTCAATTTTCGGAACTATGGGCAATCATTTAAAATGGGCAGAGGCAATCGGTAAACTTGACTCTTTATCTATAGAATATCCTTTGCTTGTATCACCATCTTTCTCTATAGGTAACTCTCACGAGAGCAGACCAATGTGGACAGTCAGAATTACCAAGAATCCTGCAACCCCTACAGGCAGACCTGAGGTTTGGTTGAATGGTGTTACTCATGCTCGCGAGCCACTCGGTATGTCCAACATATTATACTTTGTTTACTGGCTTGTAGAAAACTATAACATTGACCCTATTGCTACTTACATACTTAATAACAGGGAAATTTATTTCACACCTTTCATAAATCCTGACGGATATGTTTACAATCAGACGACGAACCCGAATGGCGGAGGTATGTGGAGAAAGAACCGCAGACCTCAGACAGGTGCTACAGGTGTTGACTTAAACAGAAACTTTGGGACATACAATTTCTGGAACTCCACCAATGGAGGTTCTTCCACGTCTCCATCATCAGATACTTACAGGGGAACTGCTCCTTTCTCAGAACCTGAAACACAAAACTTTAAAACATTCCTGAACTCAAGAAACTTCAGAGTTCAGCTTGATTATCATACTTACGGAAATTATTTAATAAAACCATGGGGCTGGTGCGACCCTATTCCAACTCCGGATGACGCAGTCTTTAATGAATACGGAAATGATATAGTTGCTATTAATGGTTTCCTTTTTGGAACACCATATGGAACTGTTAATTATTATGTACGCGGTGGTGATATTGACTGGTGCTACAGCAATGACTCAACAGGACACGCAGAGCACAGATTCGCAATGACACCTGAAGTCGGAACAACAGGCTTTTGGCCAACTCCGGCAGAAATCCTTCCTCTTGCACAATCTTGTCTTGAAATGAACAAATACATTTGTCTCGTTGCGGGAGATTATGTGGGATTAAAAACAGCTGCACTTAATAAAATATCATACACTCAGGGTGAATCAGGAAATCTGAAAGTCGTATTCAGAAATAAAGGTCAGATAGCTGCTTCGAATATCAAAGTTGAACTTACTCCTTTATCAGGATATCTTTCTGTTCCTACTCAGATTTTTACTAAACCGTCTCTTGGTGTGTTCGTCTCCGACAGCGTAACATTCAATTTCACTATTGGTGTAACATGTCCTACTAATTCAGTGATATACGCAAGACTGCGTTTAAGACAGAATGACACACTAACAATGTATGATAAGAACATCAGCATCTTTGTCGGTAATGGTTTTGCTATATTACGCGACAGTGCTGAGAATGGAAATGTAAACTTTACTACTATGACAAACTGGTCAATCGTAACAAATAAATACTTATCTCCGACTCATTCATTTAAAGGAACTTCTACAAGCAGCGGCAATAATCCGATGATATCTAATGCGATGAATGTTTCTACGTATCCTGCTGTTTATTTAAGCTGGTATCAGAAATATGCTCTGGAAACAGGCTATGATATTGGTTTTGTTGAAGTATCAAGCAATAACGGTACATCGTGGCAGAAAATTGCATCTTTCACCGGTAAAGATTCCTCAGCATGGAAATATCACAGCTACGACATTACTTCTAATGTTAACGGCTCTTCAAATATGAAAGTACGTTTCAGAGATTCAAACGACGTCTCTCTTAACTGGGATGGGTGGTATATAGATAATATTAACATTACAGGTTATCAGATTGCACCTACTGGAATTGGTAATAATAATAACGAAAACATTCCTGTAAAATATGATTTAAGTCAGAACTATCCGAATCCTTTTAATCCGTCAACAAAGATAAACTTTGCTCTTCCGAAAGATGAATTCATTAAGATTACAATCTTCGACCTTCTCGGTCGTGAAGTCAGAGTCCTTGTTAACGAAAACAAGACTGCCGGATACTACACGGTTGATTTCAGCGGTGAAGAATTCTCAAGCGGTTTCTATTTCTACAAAATGGAGGCAGGATCTTTTGTTACTACAAAGAAGATGATGCTGATAAAATAATTATAAAGCTCAGAATTATAAAGGCGGTGAACAAAATTCACCGCCTTTTTTATTGGAGACGTTATCAATTTATTTACATTTAATCTGTAATACTTTTATGATAATTTTGTGACATGATAAAGAATACCGAAATAAATATCAGGAAGATATCATTACTTAAACCCAAAAGCATAATATTTATATCAATCGCACTTGTTCTGATAATAATTGCATCTACCATTTACGAATACAATGCTAACAAAAATGAGATATATCATCTGCTTAATGAATACTCAAGCTCCATTTTACACGTAGTTTCAAAGAGTAGTGAAAGTTCAATTTTCTCAGACAGTGAAATGGAAAGCCTTCTTGCTCAGCATCTACTCGGAGCAGCAAAAAACATATCAAGACTCGACAGCTTAAACCTAATAAACGATGATGTCCTTACACAGATTGCAAATGAAAACGAAGTTTATCGCATTAATGTATTTAATCAGAATAAAGAGAGAGTCTTTAGTAATGCAGGGCTTGACTCTTCTCACCAGTTCAAAAAGGGGAAATACTCTCCCGATCAATATCTTGCTCCTTTATATGAAGGTAAAGAAACTGAAATCATAATAGGACTAAAAGAAGCAAGACTCGAAAAAGGAAACCGATATGCTGTTGCAGTAAGACGTTCTTTTGGCAACGGAGTTATTGTCGTTAATCTTGATGCTGAATCATACCTCAACTTTAAGAATAAAATAGGATTTGGTAAGCTCATTCTCGATATGGGTTCTGGAACAGGGATAGAATACATTCTGCTGCAGGGACCCGATGAGATTCTTGCCGCAAACAAGAACGTTGACGAGCTCTCTAACTTTGCTAATGACGAAAACCTAAGGAAAGTATTCGATACTGAAATAAGTCTGTCACGTATCGTGCAGTTTGAAAGCAAGTCGGTTTACGAGGCTGTTAATCTTTTCAAGATGGATGACAAAAAGATTGGAGTATTCAGGGTCGGTCTTTCCATGGATGAGATTTACTCGTCCGAGACAAGAATGCTTACCAGAGCAATAGTCGTTTCGCTTATAGTCATTGTCATTACTGTAATTATTTTGTCGGTTATTATTTCAAACCAGAACTACAATCTTGTTTCGGAAGAATATAAACGTATTCAGACTCTGACAGGAAACATAATAGAAAACCTTTCACCTGCATTAATTACGACCGACAGTGCAGAGAATATAATAATATTTAACAGATCTGCTTACAAAATGTTTTCAGTAAACGAGATTAAAAATAAAATTGTAAATCTTGATACACTAAATAATATATCCACGGATATTTATTCTATCATGTGCAAGAAAGAAAAACTTGATAACTATGAAATTGAAACTTTAGTTAACGGTGTAAATAGAACTTTGATGCTGAACTCTGCTTCGACAGAAGAAATTAACTCATCGCTAAGCACTTACTCTCTTCTTATCGAAGATATTACTGATGTCAGGAAAATTGAAAAGCAACTTTTACAGAATGAGAAGTTCACTGCTATGGGAGAGCTTGCATCAGGCGTAGCACACGAGATAAGAAATCCTCTTAATACAATAATAATGATATCTCAGCGTCTGGAAAGAGAATACAACAGCAAAGTAAACTCCGAAGATTTTTCCTCCCTTCTTGAGATACTTCATTCGGAATCTCACAGGGTTAATTCAATAATCGAACAGTTCCTGAGGTTCGCAAAACCCGCTAGACTTATGGTTGCAGAGTATGATGTTAATGAATTTCTAAATGAAGTAATTAAGATTGCTGAAGTACAGGCAGCAGATAATGAAGTAAGCATTAAGGTAAATGTTCTGAGCAGCAGGAATATCACTTTTGATTATCAGCAAATGAAACAGGTTTTTATTAACATCATTCGTAACGCTGTTGAAGCCTCACAAAAAGGCGGAGAAATAATCATAGAATATTCACATAATACAAAAGGAAATATATTCACAATCAGCGATAATGGTTCAGGTATTTCCAGAGAAAACCTTAGAAAGATATTTGATATTTATTTCACAACAAATAACAACGGAACGGGAATGGGTCTCAGTATCGTGAGGCAGATTATTATTCAGCATAATGGAACAATAGAAGTAGAAAGCGAAATAAACAAGGGTTCTAAATTCATAATTACTTTACCATAATGGATACAACAGTATTAATAGTTGACGACGAAAAAGCACAAAGACAGGTGCTGGCGGGCGACCTCAAAAGCCGGGGTTTCAAAGTTCTGGAAGCAGATTCAGCCGAAACGGCATTGGAAGTAGTTCGGAAGAATATAATTGATGTCATTCTCTCTGACCTTAAAATGCCGGGGGCATCCGGAATAGACCTTCTTGCAAACCTCAAGGAAATTAATCCAGATATATCGGTAGTTATTATGACTGCGTACGCATCGGTTGAGACTGCAGTAAAAGCTTTAAAGAACGGCGCCTATGATTTTATAACAAAACCATACAACCTTGATGAAATAGAACTCGTTATAAAGAGGATTATTGAAAAGAATAACCTCAAATCAGAATTGAAGTTTCTAAAAGAACAGCTTGAATTGAGCAATAAACTTGAAGGCGTTCTTACCAACTCACTTAATATGAAAAGAGTGATAGATGTTGCCGCAAGAGTTGCTTCGTCAAAAGCATCGGTACTAATTCTTGGCGAAAGCGGTACAGGCAAAGAAGTTCTTGCTCGAGCTATTCACTACGCGAGTAAGAGGAAGGATAAATTGTTTGTACCCGTTAACTGTGCAGCACTGAACGAAAACCTTCTTGAAAGCGAATTATTCGGACACGAAAAGGGAGCGTTTACTGGCGCGGAAAAGTTGCACAAAGGAAGATTTGAGATTGCTGATGAAGGCACAATATTCCTTGATGAGATAGGAGACCTGCCTATGCATCTGCAGGTAAAACTCCTTAGGGTTCTTCAGGAGGAACAGTTTGAAAGAGTTGGAGGTGCAAGTACGTTAAAAGTTGATGTCAGAATTATATCAGCAACAAACAAAAACATTGAGGACCTTATAAAGGAAGGCAAATTCAGAGAAGATCTTTTCTACAGGCTTAATGTAGTAAACATACAGCTACCGCCGTTAAGAGAAAGAAAAGAAGATATTACATTACTGATTTCTGAATTTTTAAAGAAATACTTAAAGGAAACCGATAAGACAAAACTTGAGTTTTCCAAAGAAGCTCTCGACTTGCTGATGAAATACAACTATCCGGGTAATATTCGAGAACTTGAAAACATCGTCCATCATTCGATAGTTTTGTCACGAAATGAGATTATCACAACAGATGATATACCAATCGGAATAAAAGCTCCAGGAAGCGAAAAAGATTTGAATTCTTGCTTTGAAGAAGGAACATCCCTTACCGAAAAAGTTGAATTACTTGAAAGGACACTGGTAACCAATGCACTGCAAAAAACTAATGGCAATCAAACCGCAGCAGCAAAACTTCTCGGTATATCCGAAAGAAATCTCAGATACCGACTTGAGAAGTGGGGTGTTAAGGGAAAATCTTAGGCACGTATTTTGCTGAATAAGATGTAACTTGGAATACTTTAAAAGAAATATTATAATTATATTTGTATTATCTGCCTTAATATTCTCCTGTAAAACAGAAAATATAGATGTAAAAGGCAGAGATAGTACAGTGGTGAAAAATGATACTGTCGTTAAGCTTGTTAATGATTCTATTACTAAGGAGACTGTTAAACCCGTTAAAAAACAGACTATTAAAAAACCTGATTATATTCCGCCTGAGGACGGAGGTATTAATGAGAAATGGTCGAACAACAGGAATAAAGTTCTTATGCGGGATAGTAATTGTTATTTTGGAAAAGGACTTCAGAAAAGACACAGGTACAGAGGAGGCAGGCAAAATTAGCAATGAAGCGTCAATAATGTCGAAATTATACAAATATTATAAATTAAGTGGAGGTTAATTTTTCTTTATTAAAAAGCTTTTTATTTTAATGTTTGCTGTTTTATCATTTATAGCGATAAATGTTAATGCACAGCATTCAATCGATTCAACAGAAATCACTTCAAGCGTACCTGAATTGTTAGAATTCCATGATGTCATATATGTTATCTGGCATGAAGCATATCCCTCAAAAGATATCGCGGCTTTAAAAGGCATGGTCGAAAAGATTAAGCCATACATGGAAAGAATCAACAGCGCAAAACTACCGGGTATTGCCCAGGATAAAGATTCAAAATGGAAAGAAGGATTGAAAGTTCTGAACGCATCAGCAGAGAATTATTATAAAACTGCAGAAGGTGCAGATGATCAGGCAATGCTTGATGCCGCCGAAAAACTTCATGCAGATTTTGAAATGATGGTAAGAGTACTAAGACCTGTTAACAAAGAAGTTGATTCATACCATAAAGACCTTTATGTTATCTTCCATAAATTCTATCCATCAAAAGATTACAAATCAATTGAAGGATTGATTGACGGGATGATAACAAAAGCAGAAGCATGCAATACTGCAAAGCTCCCGAAGAGACTGGAAGCAAAAACAGATGACTACCAGAAACTTACAAAGGAATTAGTTGAAAAGACCGCAGCACTCAAAGATGCATTAAAAACAAACGACGGAACAGTAATAGACAAAGCAATTGACGACATGCATTCAAAATACCAGGACGTAGAAAAACTTTTTGATTAAATAGATATTGTTTTACAAAGGGTTTCTCAAATTAAAGGGAAACCCTTTTTTATTGTAATAAATATCTAAATTTATTAAATTACAGTGAATCATAATTCAATTTAACTACCACATCGTATGAGAAAAAAGGAAGGTAACAAAGAAATAGATATCATTAACGCTGCTATTCTTGTGTTTGCCACAAAAGGCTTTTTTAACGCAAAAATTTCCGAGATAGCAAAGAAAGCAAAAGTTTCTGTAGGCAGTGTTTATGTATATTACGAAAGTAAAGACTATATTCTATACAAGATATTTGATGATGTATGGGGCAGTCTATATCACAAGTTGAAAGATACTGTAGCACGTAAGGACTTATCGATAGAGAAGAAACACGATGCATTAATCGATATGATATTCGATACATTCACTGAGAATTCTTCCATAGCGATTGTTATTGCACATGAACAGCAAAGACTTATTACGCGCAATCCAAAAGAATTCACTCCATATTATGAGAAGTTTAATCTTCTGGGCAACAAGATTATCAGGGATGGAATAAGACTTAAAGTGTATAATAAAGATATTAATCCACATATATCCAGCTTGTTTTTACACGGCGCCTTCAGGGAGTTGATTAACTCATGGGCAAACAATCAGAAAATGTTTTCTCTTAACACGATAAGAAAGAACATTAAATCATTGTCGAAATTCGGTTTGCTTAAACACAAATAATATCACTACGGAGAAGGTTACATTCTCCAAAGATACTGGAGTTTCAGGAAGTACTGTCTGTCTGTAAGGACATGTTTTGATATATTCCCCTGAGCCATAAGCTCATTATAATCGTAAGTTGATCCTACATAAAATATTGTGAACGGATTAATCTTGTAGCTTATCAGCGGCGAGAAATTGAAGTTTCCCGAGAATGTGTCGTACTGAAATACAAGCCTTGCAGAAAGGCTTTTCGTAACTTGTATGTTTGTTTTGTTTCTGAATATATAGCCTGCATATATTTTTTCACCACCGAAGGCTTTTAGCAGTTCGTAATAGATGTATGAATTTTCGAGTGTTAACCTGTCTATTGGTTTTATGGTACCCCAAAGTTCAAGGTTGTTTAAGTATCCTATGTATGAATCATCCTCTCTTACAATTGCTTTCCCGGTTGATGCATAGAAGCCGCCGCGCAGCCAGCTGAATGTCGAGAAATCCAGATTCATATTAACTCTTCGAGCTCCTTCATGAAACTTCCCTCCGAACCATTCGTTATTCACCATATAGAATCCTATGCTTGTACTAATCTGCAAAGGAAGCCTGAACCATATATTCGCATTCGCAAACTGCTCTTTGATTCTGCCGTCATAATCATACCTGAGATAACCATATACGTACGGCTGAATTCTTTTAAGGAATTTCCCGTCAGGGTAGAGCATATAGGATTGTGATGTTTGAATTGTTCTGTAATCGTTATTTGAATTGAATCCATCGTCCTGTCTTGAAACGGGAGAAGCATCATTATAGCCGATACTGAAATTCCAGTGGCGTGCACTTCTATCGAAAGTTACATAATTAGAGAAGCCCGCAAAGTATTCACCGTCAAGTGCTGCTGTGTATTTGCCGTTATCAAACTTGTTTGGGTTGTCATAATCAGGATAGTTAATCTCTCTTGTGAAGAGCCGCAGAGATTGGAATGTAATTGAGTAGTTATCAAGGAACCTGAAGTTCCCGTCAAACCCAAATACCCGATTGTAACCATCGACATCGAATGCTTGCTTTGTATCTTTATTAACTTCGCGGTCAGTGAATATTAATCCAACGTAAGAATCATTAGTTCCGACTGATTGTTTTAGTCGTAATATATTTGATGTGGACGTTCTGTTCGATGCTATGAAATCGCTGTACTCCTGAAACGGCATTATGAACGGTGTGTTCTGGTCATAAGCCACAGTATAGCCTACGTCAGTTCTTCCTATCTTGCCTGTTAGTTTGAAAGCAAACAATGGATTATTTATTGAGCGTGTGTAAACAACATCCATCGGTGATTTAAAGATATCATTGCCTTCTATGAAGAATGGTCTTTTCTCAGGATAAAATAGTGCGAATGTGTTGTTCACATCGACTTGCGCTGCGTCGGATTCGACCTGAGAGAAATCGGGATTAACAGCAAGGTCAGATGTTAGGTTTGAAGTGATACCATATTTTACGTTTACTCCGAACTGTCCTTTTATCTTTTCGTTATTAAATTCGGAATCGGCATTTTCGTAATCGGAAATCGAACCTTTTTGCGAACCGAGTGCGTAAGGAAGTACTTCAAGATTGTTACCGCCCTTTATATTTTTGATTCCTGACATTCTTGCGGCTCGTGTGTAAAGGGTCGGGTCATCGCGGGAAATAGGTGACCACGAAAACTGCTCGCGATTTGCTCTTGGATGATTTCGGAATAAAAGGAAGTTCCACATTTGTTCAGCCTTGTTTGGAAATCTTATACTTTTGAATGGAATAACTATTTCCGCTGTCCACATATCCGAATGTATTTTTGCATTTGAATACCAAATTGCATCAAAGGTTTCATCTTCGCTGCCGGGCGCATTCCACATGAGGTCTGCCTGAATGCCGTATGGATTAACAATTAGTTCATAAGCCTCTTTCTTTTCGCTGTAAGTATCAAAGAAGAATCCCACCCAGTCATCGCTGAAAATCATATCACGTGAAGTGAAGGTCTTTCGAATGCTTTTAATATCAGATTCATAACTTTTAAAACCGATGTAAATATTTTCATCGTCATAGAAAACAAAAGCCTCAGTATTGACAGAAGGTTTTGTGTTATCGCCCGGCTCAACTTCGCTGAAGTTTTCAAACTTTTGTGCTTTCAGCCAGGCAGGCTCGTCAAGGTTCCCGTCAACTTCAATCTCCGAAGAATTAATTCTCGGAACGCTTACGTCAAGGTTTTTATTTGGCTTGAAGGAGGTGGTATCAGCAGTCTGTAATGTATCAATCGTATTCTGTGAATAACTAATGCTAACGATTACAAAGTATATTGTTATAAATAGTAAAGACCTCAATAATATTATTTGTTGTTTAGAAAAAAACACTTACTAATAATAACGAAGATGGTACTCAAAGGTTTCATGAAATGGGAATATTATTTAGGTCTCCGCTAAAATCTTCTTGATATTTTCGTAAGAAAAGGTGAAATTCCTTTGAATTGTATGAACTTATAAGGTCATTTTGCTTAAAATTTCGTTACCGAAGCGACATGCACGGACGTGTTAGCTTGGTAACCGTTACCGAGGCGACATGCACGGACGTGTTAGCTTGGTAACCGTTACCGAGGCGACATGCACGGACATGTTAGCTCGGTAACCGTTACCGAGGCGACATGCACGTCCATGTTAGCTCGGTAACCGTTACCGAGGCGACATGCACGTCCATGTTCTCGTAAAACAGCCCAAAATCGATGTTTTGTCTGTAAAAGTTCGATTCTGCGGGATTTTTGCGGTTTGCAAGCGGATGGATGTAGTTTTACTTCAAAGCGATGCTGAAAGCTGCTTTTTGGCTGCTTACGGAAAACGATTGCATTTTGATAGGTTTTTGTTACCGGATATAGCGGTTTTACTGAAAATTTATCAAATTTAGCGGACTTTTGGTATAAAAGGGATGATTTTTATCAAATATTGCCTAATGTTCGCTCAATTTGTCGGCTCTATCTGCCATTTTAAGCTTCTCGATTATCTCATCGAGGTCGCCCTGCATGACATCGGTGAGATTGTAAAGGGTAAGCCCTATTCTGTGATCGGTAAGTCTGTTTTGGGGGAAGTTATACGTTCGAATCTTCTCGCTTCGGTCGCCGGTTTTCACCATTTCCTTTCGCTGAGAGCTTGTTTCTTTGGTACGCTTTTCAAGTTCCAGTTCATAAAGCCTTGAACGCAAGACCTTCATCGCTTTAAGCTTGTTCTTTAGCTGCGAACGTTCGTCCTGACAGATGACAACAAGCCCTGTCGGATGATGTGTAATGCGAATAGCGGTTTCAACCTTGTTAACATTCTGACCGCCTGCGCCGCCTGAACGGTAAACGTCTATCTTCAGGTCATTATCATTTATCTCTACATCAAAATCTTCTGCTTCGGGAAGCACTGCAACTGACGCGGCGGAGGTATGCACCCGCCCGTTAGCCTCTGTCTTGGGCACACGCTGAACTCTGTGCACGCCGCTTTCATACTTCAGCTCGCCGTAAGCACCTTTCGTGATAACGTTAACGACAGCCTCTTTCAGCCCGCCGGGAATTGAAGACTCGCTGTAATCAATCACTTCAACTTTCCAGCGCTTCACTTCAAAGTAACGAGCATACATCCTGTAAAGCTCGGCAGCAAAAAGCGATGCCTCGTCTCCGCCGGTGCCGGCTCTGATTTCCAGAATAGCATTCTTCTCATCGATGGGGTCTTTAGGAACAAGCAGCTCTTTTATCAGGTTCTCCGAGTCAAGCAGCACGGGTTCAATCCGTTCGACTTCCTCTTTTGCAAGCTCCTTCAATTCAAAGTCTCCCGAGTTATACATCAGGTCTTTATTCTCGTCATATTCTTTTTTCAAACTGAGATAATTATTATAAGCGTTAACAATTTCGGTCAGGTCGGAATACTCCTTTGAAAGCTTTCTGAATTCATTCTGATCGTTAATCGTTTCAAGCTTGGACAGAAGGTCGGAAATCTCCTTGTACCTGTCACTTACTTTTTCAAGTTTATCAAACATAATATTAATTATTAAAAAACTTAGCCCGTGAGTGTAACAGACTAAGCCTAATTTTCAAAAATACACAAATCCGTCATCTTAATTAAGACAAATAATAATCTATTAAACTTATAAGAACATAAAAGTGAAGCCAATCTGCACGCCGCCAACGTTAGTTATCTTCTTATCCTTCAAACTGTAAACGTCGGGACCGAGCACGGGGATGTAATAGTACTCAAATGTAATTCCCAAGCCGATGCTTTTCGATTCATAATACTCAATACCTACGCCGCCGTAAACGCCTAAGCCGTAACTCGTCTGCGCGTATTTAAACGAATCGAAGAAAGTCTTTGAATAAGGAGAGAAAAAAATCAAAGTCGGTGCTATGCCGCCCTTAATCAAAGGTTTGAAGTTACCTTCAATATCGTCGAAGAAAATATTGTGTTTAAGTCCGATACTAAGCGTGCTCATGAAGACCCTGTTTTCTTTGCCTCTGATGATAGAGTTGCCGTAGTAATCGTAATACTCGACTTCGCTGTTGTCAGTAACGCCCGAGATAGAAAGTTTGAAATTCAAGTCCGTAGTTCTTGCAAGCCTTGACGAAAAAGTTCCGCTAAGTCCGAAACCGTTATCGGAATAGAACATACCTATAGCCCAGTTGTTATTTGAAGCCGCAGGATTTATGTCAGTCTTGTTCACCGGTTTAACTTGTGCGAATGCAGAAGTAAACTGAAATAAAACAAGCATAACAGATACAATAAATACCCTCATAATTTTAAATTGCATATAGTAACATATTTGATTAATTTTTAAAAATAAAGTCTTAATTAATCTAATAGTATTGACAGAGAAAAGGCTAAATAAGTTCAGAGAGGTTGTTTCGAAGAGGCAGAAATATCTTACGCTTGTACTTGAGAACCTGCATGACCCGCACAACGTAAGTGCAATACTGCGAACAGCAGAATCCGTTGGTATAGATAAGATTCATCTGATTTATAACGGCGAGGAGAAGTTCCCAAGGATAAGCAAGATCTCTTCTGCAAGTGCAAAGAAGTGGGTTGAAGTTGTTAAGCACGATTCAGTAAAGAAATGCTTTGCTGAACTAAAGAAACAAAAGTACAAGATATATTCGACATACATGGCAGAGAATAAAAAGAATCTTTCCTTGTATGATATTGATTTGACGAAAAGAATTGCATTGGTATTTGGCAATGAACACCGAGGCGTTTCAGAAGAAGCTAAGAAACTTTCCGACAAGAACTTCCTGATACCAATGGTCGGGATGGTGCAATCGCTAAATGTATCGGTCTCGGTTGCAGTTTGTATATATGAGGCTTTGCGGCAAAGAACAGATGCGGGAATGTACGACAAGTCTGCATACACAGCGAAAGGATTAAAACAAAAATTAACGGGCTACTTAAACAGATAATCAAATTATGCTACCGAAGTATTTTAAGAATGAATTAGGGCTTAAGAATCTCAGCAATTTTTTGCTGATATCGGGTCCGTGTGTTGTTGAGAGCAAGAGTATTGTGTTCAAGACATGCGAGAAGCTTAAGACAATAACTGACAAGCACAAGATACCATTTATATTTAAAGCATCTTACAAGAAGGCGAACAGAACTTCGGGTAAGTCGTTCAAGGGGATTGATTTTGATAAAGCTATATCAATACTTGAGAGCGTGCGGTATGAGTTTAATGTACCTGTACTTACAGATGTTCACTCAGCACTTGAGGCTGAGATGCTCGGCGATATAGTTGACGTAATACAGATACCGGCATTTCTTTGCAGACAGACTGACATACTCGAAGTAGCGGGAAACACGAACAAAGTAGTTAACATCAAGAAGGGACAATTTCTTGCGCCGCAGGATATGATATATCAGGCGAAGAAAGTTGAGGCAGCAGGAAACAAGAAAATACTTCTCACAGAAAGAGGAAGTTCGTTCGGTTATCAAAATCTTGTTGTTGATTTCAGAAGCTTTCCGATAATGAAGAAGTTTGGCTATCCAGTAATATTCGATGCGACTCATTCCGTACAAATGCCTTCAAAAGAGAACGGAGTAAGCGGAGGCAATCCTGAGTTTATAGAGCCTCTTGCAAAAGCAGCTTGCGCAATCGGGGTTGACGGGTTCTTCTTTGAGACGCATCCTAACCCTGCAAAAGCACTAAGCGATGGATCTAACATGATTAAACTTGACAAGATGGAAGAACTATTAAAGAGATTACTTGTTATATTCAGGGCTTCAAAATAGTACTATAATTGTTTGAATTATTATTAAATAGTAAAGGATTATGAGGAAAAAGCATACGTTTGTTTTAATAAAAGAGAATCTTTCGCGAGGTCATCTTGCCGGAATATTTGTTATAGCAATGGCATCGCTTTTGCATGAGTTTACATTGACGAGGATACTATCGGTTTCGCTGTGGTATCATTTTGCGTTTATGATAATAAGTGTTGCGTTGCTTGGGATTGGAATAAGCGGGGTAGCGATTTCATTATTTCCAAAATTCTTACAAAGACCAACGGACAAACTTTTGACAGTGCTGGCGATGATTTACGGAGGTTCGGTGGTACTAACTTTTATTGCTTCTTACTATGTACCGATTGACCCGTTCAGTTTATTTACACAGAAAATTCAGTTTGTAATTATTCCGATATACTATCTTTTAATAACTATTCCTTTTTTCTTCGCAGGGTTGATTATTTCGATACTGCTGACTAAATTTTCGGCTGATGTATCAAAGCTTTACTTTTTTGATTTAGTGGGTGCTGGGCTTTCGGTTTTTGCTTTTACTCTGCTGATGCCTTTAGTCGGCGGGAATGGAATGATAGTGTTTATTTCTGCATTTGGTTTTCTTGCAGCATTGTTTTTCAGTATTGACAAGCATAAGAATCTTGCTCTTTTATCAGGAGTGCTGATGGTACTTGTGTTTGCTTTTTTAATAAAGAAGGATGAAGTACTGAAAATAAGGATAACGCCTAATAAGATTTACGCGAACTATATAGCAGAGAGGCCTGACCTAAATCAGTTCTCGGCATGGAATACGATTTCAAAAGTTGACGTTATGAGGGAGGAGGATGATTCGCCTGACGGATACAACTTAATGCTGGCGATACTTGACGAAGGAAACGCAACCACAAACATTCCAAACGTAAGGAAGATGCCTCCACCGACAAAGCCTTCGGACGCTTCAAATCTTGCATTTGTGACGAAGGATTCTGCGGATAAGGTTTTTATAGTCGGTTCGGGCGGGGGCGGAGAAGTTCTTGTAAGCATGTACTATTCAGCGAAGAAAGTTATTGGTGTTGAAATAAACGGAATACTGAACGACCTCATCAGCAATACACTTGCAGGGTGGACGGGACCGCTTATAAAGAACAATCCGAGAGTAGAAATTATCACTGACGATGCGCGTTCGGTTTTGAAGAGAAGGAATGAAATATTTGATGTTATAATATCGGCGCATACTATATCAGCATCGGCGGTTTCGAGCGGTGCTATGTCGATGGTGGAAAATTTTATAATGACTAAGGAAGCTGTAAAGGACTATCTGAAGCATCTTGACAAAGATGGAGTACTTTACATATCGAGACCTGAATCGCAGCTGCCGAAGCTCATCACAACGCTGAAACAGGCGGGCAAAGAATTAGGAATAGAAAACGATGAGTTTAATTACGTAGTATTCAAAAGACCGGCTTCTGACTTCGAGGTAACGAACAGCTATTTAGCGGGAGTTGTTTACAAGAAGAATGGTTTTGATGTACTTGATATGATAGAAATGCGGAATGAGGCATCGTCACTTGGGCTTGATATTGAATACGACCCGCTGACGATTCAGGAAAACGTTTACAAGACTCTTGTAACTTCCAAGAACATAGAGCTTGACATAGCGAAGAATCCCTCGCTTTACTCCCCTGCCACAGATGACAAGCCTTTCTTTGACGATAACTACTCATTTAAGGATGTGAACTGGCAGACGATAAAGGATGTATTCTCGCAGGATGACAAAGCTATTCTTGCATTGAAATCAAAACCGGTTGCACAGGTTACACTTGTAACGATGCTCGTACAAATACTTTTAGTGGCTTTTGTACTGATGATAATACCATCGATATTCATAAAGGGGGATGCAAAGCATAAGGTTGACAAGAAGTTTTTGATGTTCTTTGCTTTCATTGGTCTCGGCTATATTTCAATACAGATAGCGTTGATACAGAAGTTCACGCTATTCCTCGGACAGCCTGTATATACAATGCTAACAGTGATTTCATCAATGCTGATATTTTCGGGGATAGGTGCGAAGTATTCCGGGAAACTCACGAGCAAAAAGGAAAATATACGGTATATATTTTTAGGTATAGTGATTTATACATTCCTCATCGGAATAGTTTCTCCATTCCTTTTTGATGCATTTGTATCGCTGGGATTAATACTAAGAATTACAATTACAGTTTTAATGATAGCACCGCTTTCGTTTCTAATGGGCATTCCATTTCCGACAGGAATTTCGGCTATTTCGAATGATGACTCAAGAATGATAGGAGTCTCATGGGCGGTAAACGGATTCTTTTCGGTAATCGGAACCGTACTAACGATGATACTTGCGATGATGTTCGGGTTTAAAGATATGTTTTTTATCGCGGGAGTTTTTTATCTAATTGCGCTATTATTTATGACTATAAGAAATAGGATAAAATTAGTAAATTGGTAGGATATATTTGCTATGACAACGAATAAATTTTCACAAATCACACAAGGTTAAAATTAAAATGCCACAAGATCATTACAGGAAAAAAACTTTAGCAATACTTGTTGGAGGCGGTCCTGCACCGGGAATTAACGGTGTTATCCGTTCGGTTACAATAGAAGCAATAAACTCTGGTTTAAATGTAATAGGAATTTACGACGGGTTTGAATATTTATCGAGGGGTGATTCGAGCCACGTTACAGAATTAAGAATTGACGACGTTTCAAGAATACATTTTGACGGCGGCAGTATACTTCATACATCAAGAATCAATCCGGCAAAGAACAAGGAAATGCTGGATGCGACAATAAAAGCACTTACACAACTTTCAGTAGATTATTTAGTAACGATTGGCGGCGATGATACCGCAACGAGTGCGTTGAGAATCGACACATTAACAAAAGGGCAAATACAGGTTGCGCACGTACCGAAGACTATTGACAACGATTTACCATTACCGGGTAACATGCCGACATTCGGATATCAGACGGCGAGGGATTTCGGTTTTCATATTGTACAGTCACTGATGGTTGATGCAGCAACTACGAACAGATGGTACTACGTTGTAACGATGGGAAGAAAAGCAGGACATCTGGCGCTTGGTATTGGTAAGGCAGCAGGAGCGACGCTTACGATTATCGGAGAAGAGTTCAGAGATAAGACTGTTAGTTTTGAAACAATCTGCGACATACTTGAGGCATCGATTATAAAGAGAATGTCACAAGGAAGTACATACGGAGTAGCAATACTTGCCGAAGGAATAATAACAAGAATAGACCCCGAAGAACTTGCAAACCATCCGTACGTAAACCTTGAAAAGGATTTGCACGGTAATATAAGGTTATCGGAAATTGACCTTGGGCGAATAACAAAAGACGAAGTAAGAAGAAGACTAAGAGAAAGAGGAATTCATGCAACGATAGTTAACAAGGATATCGGATACGAATTAAGGTGTGCATCTCCGATTCCTTTCGACTGCGAATACACACAGGACCTTGGATATGCAGCGGTAAGGTATCTGCTGGACGGGCATACGGGTGCGATTGTAACGGTTGACAAAGGACAGCTTATGCCTGTGAAGTTTGAGGACATAATCGGCAAGGACGGAAAGATAGCGACGAGAGAAGTTGATGTAGATTCAGACGGGTATCATGTTGCACGAAAATACATGATAAGACTTGAGAAGAATGATTTTGATGAGATAAAGAATGTAGCGAGACTTGCTTTGATAGGAAATATGCCGACAGAAGAATTTGAGAAAAAATTCAAGTATCTGATAGATGATCCGCCAATTAAGGAAACGAAACTCAAGGAAACTCACAAAGCCAAGAGCGAAAAGAAAAACTAAGAAGTAAACAACAGAGCCCACAGAAATAACTGTGGGCTTTTTCGTTAAATATAATCGATTAGTACAAAAGGAGAACAGATGAAAATCGGAGTACTTACATCAGGAGGCGACTGCCCAGGACTAAATGCAGTAATACGCGCAATAACACGCAAAGGCTTAGACCTAAATTACGAAGTAGTAGGAATTTTAAACGGTTGGAAGGGATTATTTCTTCAATCATATATGCCGTTAAACACGAAAACCGTTGCAGGTATTGTAAACAGGGGCGGTACGATACTTGGTACATCACGATTCAGTCCGTTTGAAGAGGAAAAGGGTGAATTAACATTACAGAACAGAATAAACAATGCGGGGTTTGATGCGTTAATTACGATAGGCGGTGAAGGCTCGATGCACATTGCACAGCTTGCACACAACCTTGGGATAAACGTGATAGGAGTTCCGAAAACGATTGACAACGATATAAGCGGAACGGATTACACATTTGGTTTTGATACAGCAGTACAAATTGCAACAGACGCAATTGACAGGCTTCATACGACAGCAGAATCACATCATAGAATAATGGTTCTTGAAGTAATGGGAAGGCATGCAGGCTGGATAGCATTGTATTCAGGTATGGCTGGAGGTGCTGACGTAATAGTTATACCAGAACATAAAATTACTGTTAATGAAATAATAGAAGTTCTTAAAAACAGATACGCAAAGGGAAAACAGTTTTCGATAATAGTAGTAGCAGAGGGTGCTGAGTTTTTATTGGAAGAATTTAAGGTACACGAAGAAGATAAAAAAATCGATGAATTCGGAAGAGCGAGACTCGGAGGCATAAGTCATTACCTTGCAAACGAAATCGAGAAACTGTCCGGTTTTGAAACACGGACTACTATACTTGGTCATGTACAGCGCGGAGGAGTACCGACAGCATTTGACAGGATGCTTGGAACAAGGTTTGGGATATATGCAGTTGAAATGGCTGAACAGAAAAAGTTCGGAAGGATGTGTGCTGTGCAGGGTGCAAAGATTGTGGATATACCGATTGCGGATGCTATAGGAAAACTGAAGACGGTTGACCCGGATATATACAAGGCGGCACAGGTATTTTTTAAGTAGAACATTGTCACGCTGATAAGGGCTGATTTATTATGAAAGAAATGGCACACTGATAAGAGCTGAATTATTATGATTCTCACTGATAGAGCATAATATTTATAAAGATAGAAGCTATAGGATTTAATTATAGTTTGAATATTAAGTAAAGTTAGATTAATTTTACTTAATTAAATGATTTTCCCCAAACAATTGTAATCTGTTACATATGAAACAGCATTCAGAAAAATCGGTCTTTTTACAGGACAATTCCAAACTACTCTCAAATATAGATTTAATAAAAATGAAAAAGCTAATTTACCTCTTAATAATTCTTGCGTTTACAACCACTTTGAAATCTCAGTGGCTTCCTTCAAACGGACCTTACGGTGGTAATGTAAAATGTTTCTTTTCCCCGAGTTCTGTACTTTATGCGGGTACGGAAGGTAACAACGTAATGATGTCCGGAAACAACGGGATAACGTGGACAAACGCGAGCAGTGTAGGACTCACTAACAGCGTCATAAACTGTTATATACAAAGAGGCACAAACTATTTCCTTGGAACTAACGGGGGAGTATTTCTGAGCACAAACACCGGCTCTACATGGTTTGCAGTAAACAGCGGGCTTTACAATTCAACGGTTAATACTTTTTTAAGCTTAGATCAAAATCTATATGCAGGAACGACGGGCGGATTGTTCGTAACAAGCGATAACGGTGCTTCATGGTATGGGACGGGATACAATATTACAAATCCGAATATAACATCGCTGTTAATGTATAATGGGACTATGTTTGCGGGAACATTTGGCGGTGGTGTATTCAAATCAACGGATAACGGAGCAAGTTTTTCTACTGCGAATTTCGGATTGATAAATCAGAATGTGAACGCCTTGTTACTTTCAGGTACGACGATTTATGCCGGCGCTTCAGCACTTAACGGTGCTGATGGAATATACAAATCAACGAACAACAGTGCATCATGGATTTCTGCGGGGCTGTTGAACATTGGGGTTTATTCATTAATGTTAAACTCATCGTACTTATATGCAGGGACGAACTCGGGAGTTTACCGCTCATCCAATTCAGGTGTATCATGGACGGCATTGCCTGATATCAAAAATCAGACTGTAAAGACACTGGCAAGTTCCGGCAGTAATTTAGTTGCAGGTTCTGCGGAAGGAATATTTCTATCATCGAACGGAGGAACTATATGGGATGCTGTAGGATATTTAACAGAACAATCCAGTGATTTAGCAAAAGCAGGTTCAATATTATATACATCGGGCAGAGGTGTTTACAGGTCAACAAACAACGGCAACAGCTGGTATGCGGTGAATAACGGTTTGCCTTACCTAATAATCAAAGACTTAACAAGTCTAGGAACGAATATATATGCTGCATATACAAATAATAATCTAACACAAAACGGAATTTATTATTCAACGAACAACGGAGATGAATGGATTTACAGATATAATACGGGGAATAGGCATATAAATGTGATAAAGGCTAAAGATTCGATTTTTTATATAGGGTTGTATAATAAAAATGGGAATTATGGATTGAACCGTTCCAATGACTCGGGAAATACTTTCATGACAGTATATTCTTCTGCATTGTACAATGAAGGAGTATGGGACGTGGAATTCATGAATGCTAACGATGTTTATATAACAACGTCTTCGAACATCTTGCGCTCTACAAATTATGGTAACAACTGGATGACAGTATATACAGGGAATGTTCAAAAACTCGAAATTTCAGGAAACAATATTTATGGAGGAGGATTGTATGGAGCAGGTGTCATAATGTCATCTAACAACGGACAGAACTGGACATCGATTGGATTGAACGAAAAACAAGTGTATGATTTGGCTGCTTACGGGAGTTACCTTTTTGTAAGCACGTATGATACGGGAGTTTACATGACAAACAACAATGGTGCTAACTGGTATAACAGAAACCAGGGATTACCTGTCCCCCTTTTTGGCGAGATCCTTCTTTCAGATAATTATATTTTTATGGGAGGATCTACTTACGGTGCATGGAGAAGACAACTGACAGATATTATAAGCGTGAAGAATATATCGACGGTAATACCAGAGAAGTATTCACTGGAGCAGAACTATCCGAATCCGTTTAATCCGAGTACAGTAATCAGGTTCCAGGTGAGAGGTAACAGTGATGTATTAATAAAGGTGTATGATAATGGCGGAAGAGAGGTGCAGACGCTTGTGAATGAGAGAATGCAGCCCGGAACGTATGAGACGGCATTTGACGGAAGCAATCTTTCGAGCGGTGTTTATTTTTACAGGATGATTTCGGGAGATTATACAGAGACGAAAAGGATGGTTTTGGTAAGATAGTTGATAGTTGTTACCGGTTGATTTATTGTCGTTTAATTATAGTATTTACGAAGCTAAAATGTGAAATCCTCGATAGTTTATGTCGGGGATTTTTTATATACAAAAGAGGAAAATCCCTTGAATACTTCAGGTAAGCATGCAGTAGAAACACGAGATGAGAAAAGTGGTTAAAACATTTTTATGTGAAAGGAATAGTGGTGCTGTGGAGCAATATAATTATTAGTTTGCATTTAAAATGCTTATGAATTATTTTTAGGAAATTAATTAATTATTATTGAAGATTACTGAGACTCATCACAGCGGATTACTAACGCGGTTAGGATTGTTCACATCGCTGATGATTGTAATAAGTTCGATGATAGGTTCGGGAATCTTCAAGAAAATCGCACCAATGTCCGCTGAGCTTGGCTCCCCAGGGCTTATACTTCTCTGCTGGCTCATTCCCGGAATAATAACAATGATAGGCGCTGCGACGAATGCTGAGATTGCGGGACTAATCGCAGAACCCGGAGGGCAGTATGTTTACTTCAAGAAGATGTACGGTAATGCGTTTGCATTTCTATACGGATGGAGCTGTTTTTCAGTAATACAATCGGCTTCTATAGCTTCTATTGCTTATGTGTTTGCAGAATCTGTGAATGCTGTAATTCCGCTTCCGCACCTTTCAGATGTTTATGAACAGTTTACACTATTTGGAATATTTCATCCTCTGCAAAGTTTTGGTGTTAAAGGATTAACAATACTGACAATAATTTTCCTGACGAGTGCGAATTACTTCGGCGTTGTAATTGGCGGTACGATAACGAATATCTTTACAGCACTCAAAGTACTTGGGATTATTCTTATTATTATTCTTGGTTTTTCTATCAGCGGCGGTTCAGCAGAAAACCTTACTCCCGTTCTTGAAGCAGAGGGATTTAAGTACAGTTCACCTATGGGACTGTTCGGAGCAATGTTCGCAGCTATGCTTGCAGCTTTCTGGGCGTATGACGGCTGGAACAACATAGGGTATCTGGGAGGAGAGGTCAAGAATCCGAAACGAAACATACCGATATCATTATTCGGCGGCGTGGCACTTGTAATAATTGTTTATCTTGCAATCAATGCTGCGTTTCTTTATGTGCTTCCTGTCGATGAGATAATCAGCTTAACGGATAACGACCACAGTATTATTGCAATTGAGATGATGCGCAAGTTTCTCGGATATGGAGGTGCTATTTTTATTTCTGTGCTGATTATGGTCTCTACATTTGGTACTACCAACGGGACTATACTTGCATCATCCAGGATTTATTTTGCAATGGCAAAGGATAATTTGTTCTTTAAGTCAGCGGGCTCTCATCACAGCAAGTACCGGACTCCGCATCTGTCGTTGATTATACAGGGAATTTGGGCAAGCCTTCTAGTACTTTCGGGTACATTCGATCAGCTGACTGATATGCTCATATTTGCGAGCTTTATATTTTACGGGGCAGGAGCATTCGGAGTGTTTATTCTACGTAAGAAGATGAAGGATGCAGTTAGAGTTTATAAAGTACCGGGCTATCCTATATTGCCGTTTATATTTGTACTTTTTTGTGTAGTGCTGGTTGTTGTTACGATTATTGAAAACCCAAGAGACTCTGGGATTGGGCTTTCGCTGGTGCTAATTGGGATACCGTTTTATTTGTTCTGGAGGAGGAAGAACAAGAACAGGACGCAGTAAGAACAACAAACAAATAAAAACTTTACCACAGAGCCCACAGAGAAGAATAACGGAGCACACAGAGATTAAACACTAATAATTTTTAAGCTTCCCGAGGTAAAAAGAGAAAATAAGTAAGGTTTTATTTTGATAAGGTTTATTTTTATTAATACATTTTGGGGTATAACAGCACAATCGAACAAACATGCAATACCTACGGCATTGTATGAATTAATAGTTTAATTTCCTACAGACCTGGAATCCACTCCGTGGATTCTTTTTGAAAACTTAAACAATCACTGACTTTAAAGTTTATCTATTATTACGAAAACTTAAACAATCGCTGACTTAAAGATTTAATTATGATTACTTGGATTCCTGTACGCTAAGTCGCATCTAAGATTTCCACAGGAATGACAGAACATGATTAGACGGAATAATAGTATTACACGAAAGTGAACTTTGTGATTTCGGGCGGACAATTAAATCTTATGGGAAGTCCTACAGTTCCGATGCCGCGTGAAACGTAAAGGTACTTGCCGTTATTTTCGTACAAACCACTAATGTACTTATGAGCTGCTGCTGCAAAGGATAAATTCAAATCACCGAATTTAACGAAAACTACCTGTCCGCCGTGTGTGTGCCCGCTAAGCATCAGGTCAAAATTTAGGTCGCTCACATCATCAAAGAGATATGGTTTATGTGCTAACAATATTTTCGGTACAGAATCCGGATCGATGTTATTCTGTTTGAACTGTTCGTTTGCAAGGTTTACTGTCTGGGTTATATACTTTGCAACGACGGGATTCGACCTGCCGCCGCTGTCACGCGTATCCTCAGTGCCCATCAGGCTGAACGGCTTGCCGTTAATATCGAGCAGTAGTGCTTCATTCCTGAGCATTTTTATAGAGGTTTCATTTTTAACAACATCATTAATATATTCAACATCATTAAAGTAATCATGGTTACCTAATGTAGCATAGACACCGTGTTTTGCTTTAAGGTTTCTGAATGCTTTTGCGAAAGGTGCGGCTTCGTTTCTTTGAGAATTAGTTAGATCTCCGGGAATAAGAATCAAGTCAGGATTTAAATCATTAATAACATCTACATATTCTTTCATCTGCTCATAATCCATGTAAGGACCGCTATGTATATCACTAATCAAAACTGCGGTAGTGCCCCTCTGTTCAGTGGGAAGCCCCTTAATTTTGATAATCTTATGCTCAATCTCATAACTATGATTTTGAATCGCACCGACACCAGCTCCGACAAAGGCGTAGCCGCTGACGAGCGTTGTCGAAGCAGTAATAAATTTTCGTCTTGACTCGTCAAACTTAACAACCTTCTTTTTATTTCTAAAGTGTTGATATTTTTCCTTAATAAAATTAATTCTTTTAAGCAGAAAGTCACCGATAATAAACGGCAGCTTCATAATCTTTCCTGCTAACAGAAAAAGTCCGATGAAAAAAATAGCTGACTGAAATACGAAGAAGGGTTTTATTATAACTTCATCCATCCATTCAGGAGGCATGAACAAATCAAATGATTTCAGAATCTGTATAATAAACGGTAAATTAAAATACAGAAATGGTGCCCTTGATAGATAGTTGACTGTCTTTATGTCCAGATTTTTTCTTAACAGATATTTTCTGAATGTTTTATAAACAACAAGCTGAAGTAAGAATAAAACGGAAAAGACTACGGTAAAAAATATGATTCTTTGAGATAATCCCATATAATATAAACGATTTAAAACTCTAAATGTTTCCCTATTACAATAAAAAAAGGCTTAATCCTGAGGATTAAGCCCTAAAAAATGTAAAAAAGCTTTATTCTGACCTTCTGTAGAGGGTCCATTCAGTTCCAAGTTCAAGGTTTGTAACTTTTATATAGTCCTGTGTACGGTAATAATCGACAAGAAATTTGACTCCTTTACCATCCTGACAAGTGTAAACAAACCCACCACCTTCAACATCCTCAAGATTGCTGTAATCAACAATAGCAAAATCAACCCACTTGCCGCCAGTTGAGAACTGCACTGCAGTAACATACGTATTGGCATCGTCACAAGTTAAAAGTACGGAAAACTCGCTTCCATCATACGTGAAATAAGACTGAGCTTTAACGCTAGTGTTTAAAGCAAAAATTGCTGCAAAGAGCAAAAATAGAAATGTGGTTTTTTTCATAGTTATTATTTTAATTTAGTGAAATAATTCAAGATTTATTCTTAAAACACAAGATATTCGCAAAAAGTTACAGTTTTATACTGTTATTGACGTATAAACTCAAATATTGAATTTTTGTTCCCGAAATTGATTTGATATATCGTTCATGCCCTTGGCAGTCAGGACTACGGAACTAAATAAATAAAACAGTTGATTTTTGGATTCGTATTGTACTTTTAAAATTAGATTAATAAAGTTATTTTTGAAGATATTAAATAAACTAATAATCATGAAATCATTACGTATTCCCCTATTAGCAGTGTTATTAATTACACTTATTTCATTTTCTGTGAATGCACAAATTGGATACAGTCCAAAAATTGACTCCCTTATAAATCTTATCACAACCCAAAGCGTTGGTCTGCTTGACCGCCAGCTCAGCGGCGATACAACATGTATCATCGGAGGCTCGCCTTACACGATTGCCTCAAGACATTACAATAGTGTCCACAATCCAAAGGCAGCACAGTACATTTTTGAATTGCTGCTGTCATACGGCTATTCACCGAGATACCAGAATAACAGCGCTACGAGTGTAAACGTACTGGCAACAAAGCTCGGCACAAAATATCCTAACCAGTATTATATAATCGGAGGTCACTACGATGATATGCCTTCAGGTTCATTAGCTCCTGGAGCAGACGACAATGCATCGGGAACTGTCGGTGTACTTGAGGCTGCACGTATATTAAAAAACTTCCCTACTGAATACACGATAGTATTTGCTCTCTGGGATGAAGAAGAGCGGGGACTTTATGGAAGCAAGGCATACGTTGATTCAGCTTTT
>Ga0172380_10000365_pt1 | contig 91690 bp, 83 predicted proteins | sample Leawe162metaG_FD_119747 | JGI IMG/M metagenome (GOLD analysis project Ga0172380, IMG submission 119747) | Leachate microbial communities from a municipal landfill in Southern Ontario, Canada - Leachate well 162 metaG | ecosystem: Engineered > Solid waste > Landfill > Unclassified | place... | reverse complement strand
TCCCAGGGCATCGACAAAGCCGTTATGGTCGAAGATCTCCCCGGCCTTTTTGCGGGCTCCGGTGATGTGCGTTTTCACCGTTTCGTTGGTGCACAGCTCGTACATGGTCTGGAAAATCGTATCGAGCGCGAACAGATACCGGGTCCGCTTGACCGTTTCCGGCGCAACCTCGGCCAGATCGAGCACCTCTCCCGCCGCAACAACCTCCCCGGCCGGTGCGGGGCCACCTTCCTGCAAGGCGGCAATCAGCATATTGGCCTGAACGATCTTCTCCTGAAGATTGGCCAGAGTTGCGGTGGCCGAATGGGCGCCCTCCTCTCCGGCCGCAACGGCGGCGGCCTGAAAGGCGCTGTGGGTTTTGAGGGAGAGCAGCAGCTCCTTTACGCCATCGGTCTGATTCTGGACCTTCTCCACCTGATCCATGATCTCCATGGTGGCCCTTTCGGTCATGGAGACGATGTCGTGCAGCTGGTTCTTGGCATCCTCGATTTTTTCCCCGGCCTCGTCCAGCTCCACCCGTTTCATGCGCCGGTCTTCCATGGGGATCTCCCCCATGGTCGAGCTCAGACTCTTTGCCAATTTACCGATATCATTGAATATATCGGTGGATACCTTTTTATAGTAATCATCATCCAGGGTCTCACCGGCCAGCCGGGCAAGATCAAAGTTCCCCGCTTCCGGCGCGGGCGCGGCAAGGGAAGGAGCCGGCGGTTTTTCCTCGGCCAGGATATGCCGCACCACCTGGGTGGCCCCGCTCTCCTGCCCGCCGAGAACCGTGATGTTGTACACCACCGTATCCGTGGATATCCTGAAAAACCCGGCGCTTATCTCAAGATTGACTTCCGATTTCCCCGCTGTGGACATGATCAGCCTCCCGCTGCCTTTCCTTTGCCTGCTTCCCTGCCTGCGCCATACGAGGCGTACTCCTTCCCCATCGGCAACCTGCCAATTTTCTTAAATATTTTGCGGAATAAAAAACCCTCTCAGGCAGTAACCCGGCCGGAAAAAGAAACCCCGGTTTCATACTTGTCCGGCGTGGCCCGGCTGATTGCCACCCAGGAGACCATGCCGACCGCGCGCAGCACCCCGACATCCTCCTCCACCTTGGTGGCGATCCATTTTCCGTCCGCCACCGCCTGCCAGCCGGGAAACTCAAGGACCATCACCAGCTGACTGCCCAGGGGCAGCGCTTCCTCCGTCAAGAAACAGAGGCCGCCCCCGCTGATATCCAGCAATTGCCCATCCCGGTAGGGAACATCGGCCAGGAGATCTTCAAGCCTGGTAAAACGGACAAACAGGTTTTTGGCAAACCGTTCCTCCTGACGCCGCTCCTCGCCCGCATCCTTTTGCTCAGCCATGGCATGCCCTTTCCTTGCTCTTTGGTTACCGACCCGACAAGACCATTTTTACTGTTCTACCTGTTTTTTCCGAAAAGAAGCAACATCATTTGATAAAGGGCAGGATGGCCTTGAACGCCGGAGTACCTGCCTTGTGCAGCCATTCGTAGATGATCATCTCCGTATTGGCGACAATGCCGCCTACCTCGCTGATCCGGGCAAGTCCGGTCTGGTAGTTCTTCTCCGCCCTTGAGGCTACTCCATCTGCGGGCACCCACATCCGGTAGCCTTGCATCAAGCCGCCCAGCACCGTCTGGTAGATACAGATATGGGTTTCCACCCCGCAGACCACGATGGTGTTGACCGTTCTCGGCAATTTTTTCGCCGCCTCGCTGATGGCCCCGTTGTCAAAACAGCCGAATTCCAGCTTGTCGAGCGGGACAACCCCGCCCAGCTCCGCCTGAATCTCCGGAAGCAAGGCGCCGATCCGCGCCGCATACTGGGTGGTGGCAAGCACCGGAACCTGGAGGATGTTGGCCGCCTTCATCAGCAGCACCGCGTTTTTGACCACCTCGTCCCTGGCCGGGATGGCCTGCATCATCCTCTCCTGGATATCCACCACCAACAGGGCGCACTGTTCCGGCGCCAGACGGTACATTTTTTGGCTCATCGCCTTCTCCTTTTTCAACCAAGAATCAGTCTGTGTATTTCTTGTACCTGGAAAAATGTATTGCAAAGAACCATTATTTATCGATACTTAGAAAAATTCTCAACAACTCTTCAATGCACCCGCCGGACACAATCGCCCATGAGCACATACTTTCGCATCGCCCAACTCCTCAAAACGCAACCCCTCGGCCAGACCGTGGAAATCAAAGGCTGGATCCGCACCCGCCGGGACAGCAAGGGTTTTTCCTTTCTTGAGGTCAACGACGGCTCCTGCGTGGCCAACCTCCAGGTCATTGCCGAGGAGAGTCTGCCCCGGTATCAGGAGGATATCCTCCGCCTCACCACCGGCTGCTCGGTGCGGATCAGCGGCCAGCTTGCCGCCTCGCCCGCCAAGGGCCAGGTGGTGGAACTCAAGGGTGCCGAGGTCGAGGTCTACGGCTGGGCCGACCCTGAGGCCTATCCCCTGCAAAAGAAACGGCACTCCTTTGAATTTCTACGCGAAATCGCTCACCTGCGTCCGCGCACCAACAGCCTCGGCGCGGTGGCCAGGGTGCGCAGCGCCCTTTCCTTTGCGGTGCACCGGTTTTTTCAGGAGCAGGGCTTCCAGTACATCCACACCCCGATCATCACCACCAGCGATTGCGAGGGGGCGGGCGAGATGTTCACCGTCACCACCCTGGACCTGAACAACGTGCCCCGCAAGGATGGGCACCCTGATTTCAGCGAGGATTTCTTCGGCCGCCAGGCAAGCCTCACGGTGAGCGGCCAGCTTGAGGCGGAGATCTACTGCCTGGCCCTAGGCAACGTTTACACCTTCGGCCCCACCTTCCGGGCGGAGAACTCCAACACCAGCAGGCATCTGGCCGAATTCTGGATGATCGAGCCGGAGATGGCCTTCTGCGATCTTGACCAGGACATGCGGGTGGCGGAATCCTTCATCAAATATCTGGTGCAGTATGTGCTGGACCATTGCCCGGAGGAGATCGAGCTTTTCAACAATTTCGTGGACAAGGGGCTCAAGGCTCGCCTTGGGGCAGTGCTGGAGCATGATTTCGCCCGGATCACCTACACCGAGGCCATCGACCGCCTCACCACCTGCGGCAGAACCTTCAACTTTCCGGTGGCCTGGGGCGCGGATCTCCAGTCGGAACACGAGCGCTACCTCTGCGAGGAACTCTTCAAGCGGCCGCTGATCGTCACCAACTATCCCAAGTCCATCAAGCCCTTCTACATGCGGGTCAATGACGACAACACCACCGTGGCCGCCATGGATATCCTGGTTCCAGGCATAGGCGAGATCATCGGCGGCAGCCAGCGCGAAGAGCGCTACGACAATCTGGTCAGCCGCCTGGAAGAGATGGGGCTCAACCAGGAAGATTACAACTGGTATCTGGATCTGCGGCGGTACGGCACCGTGCCCCACGCCGGTTTCGGCCTGGGCTTCGAGCGGTTGATCCAGTTCGTCAGCGGCATGGCCAACATCCGCGAGGTGATCCCCTTTCCGCGCACTCCGGGCTCGGCCGCCCTGTAGGCCGAACCCCATGCCCCGCACCCCCCGGACCGGCCGCATCTATGGCCACGCCCGCTACACCGCCCTCTATGATCTGGAGCTGGGCGATTTCCGCGAGGATCTCCCCTTTTATCGCAAACACCTGCCCGCCCCCCCCTGCACCATTCTCGAACTGGGCTGCGGCACAGGGAGGGTCAGCCGGGCCCTGGCCGCGGAGGGCCATCGGCTGACCGGCATCGACCTCTCCTTCCCCATGCTTGCCGCCGCGGGCCTTGCCGCATCGACACCCGCGCCGCATTACGCCTGCATGGATATGACCGCCCTGGCCTTTCGCGCCACCTTTGGGGCGATCATCGCCCCGTACAATACCCTGAATCTCCTGACCAACCCCGAGGATCTGCGCGGTTGCCTGAGCCAAGTCCGCCACCTTCTTGCCGAAAACGGCGTCCTCCTGCTGCAACTCTATATCCCTGACCGGGAACTCCGGGCCCTGGAAGGCAAAAAACGCTTCCAGTTCCGCATCTTCGAACAGACGGACGGCTCAAAGGTCATCAAGGAAATCCTCAAAAACATAAGGCCGCACTCGAACTTGGTGGAGATCACGGAACGATACCATCTGCGCTTCCAAAAAGACCAGCCCAACGAGGACTGGCAGTACACCTACCAGATCCTCGGCTACGGATTTGAGCAATGGCGGGATATTTTGGCCGAGCAGGGCTTTCGCCTGGAGGCGGCCTACGGCGACTACGATCTTGTCCCCTTTCTTCCGGAAGAGCATACCTCCTTGCTGGTAGTGGCAAAAAAAGCCGCCGACAGCCCAAAATAATTTATTTGCTATTCCAAACCCTTTTTGGTATCAAAAAATTAGTAGGTATTGTGCAGTATTTCTTTAGCTTTGTTAAAAAGTTTACCGCACAAACCCGAGGATGGGTGTGCGGTATTTTTTTTACAGATCAAAAAATACTGCGAGTTTCAAGTTAGGGTTCCAAGCAAGGAACGGAGGAATGACATGTTTGAAGGCACAGTGAAGTGGTTTAACGAATCAAAGGGCTTTGGGTTTATCGCACAGGATAACGGCAAGGATGTTTTTGTTCATTACTCCGCGATCAACAAGAATGGTTTCAAAACCTTGCAGGAAGGTGAACGCGTCCGCTTCGACATTGTAGACGGTCAGAAAGGTCCGGCCGCGGCCAATGTGGAACCGCTGTAAAGTCTAACTCCGACGTCTGAGCATCCAAGGGCCCTCGCGAAAGCGAGGGCCCTTTTTTTTGGGTTCATCCGGGAATTCCCATTGGCACGCAACCGAGCCCCGGAAAAATTGCCGGAATGTGATATCCGGCATCCCTCTTCGCGCCTGGCTGGTTACATCAACAAATTGGATATTATGGCGTCTGTTTCTTCGGAATATTCGATTTGACTTTAGGCCTGCGCTTCGCTAGTTTCTGGAGTTTACATGTCCCATCCCCTTTTCAAGGAGAGCTGTTTTGAAGCGTATATTGCAGCACATTTGAGCAATACTCCGGCGTAAGCCGGCCGGCCCGGTTCGGGCTGGACGATATTGCGGCTTCTTCTGCCTTTCGCACGGTCCAAGGCGTCAACACGGGTAGTTTTCCCCTTGTTCGCTGACGTTGTCCGCCGCCGGCTGCAGAGAGCCGCGGCATTTCCGGAATGAGATTTTCCGGCAACGTACAGTGAAGGAGGAACTATGCACGCCCCCGTTTCCAATCCGTCCGCCCCGCGGACGGTCGGTTCTGTTCTGGTGGTCGGCGGCGGGGTGGCCGGCGTTCAGGCCAGCCTTGATCTCACCGAACTGGGCTACAAGGTCTATCTGATCGAAAAATCCGGCGCCATCGGCGGCGTCATGGCCCGGTTGGACAAGACCTTTCCCACCAACGACTGCTCCCTCTGCATCCTGGCCCCCAAGCTGGTGGAGGCGGGACGCGATCCCAACATCGAAATCCTGACCCTGTCCGAACTCGTTGATCTTACCGGCGAGCCGGGCAATTTCACGGCCACGGTCCGCAAGCAGCCCCGCTACATCGACGAGGATATCTGCACCGGCTGCGGCCAGTGCACCCTCTACTGCCTCAAGCAGATCGGCAACGATTTCAACGAGAATCTCGAACACAGCCACGCGGCCCATATCGATTATGCCCAGGCCGTGCCCACCTCCTATTATATCGACGCCAAGGCATGCCTCAGACTCAACCATGATACCTGCGGCCTCTGCGCCTCTGTATGTCAAGCCAAGGCCATTCGCTTCGACGACACGGAAAAGGTGATCGACATTCCGGTGGGCGCGGTGGTTCTGGCCCCCGGCTTCGGCCGGGTCAGCGACGAGGTCATGGCCCGCTACGGCCTGGGGCAATTCGAGGACGTGGTCACCGCCTTTGAGCACGAGCGGCTGATGTGCGCCTCCGGCCCGACCGGCGGCGAGATTTTGCGGATATCCGACAGCAAACACCCCAAGAAGATCGCCTTTTTGCAGTGCATCGGCTCCCGCGATGAGAACTGCGGCAACAACTACTGCTCCTCGGTCTGCTGCATGTATGCCATCAAGCAGGCCACGCTTGCCCGCGAGCATGACCCGGAATGCGAGATCACGCTTTTCTATATGGATGTGCGCACCCACGGCAAGGGCTTTGACGCGGCCCGTGAGCGGGCGGTGCGTGAGGGAAATTTCCGGTTGATCTACTCCCGGCCGCCACGAGTGGAGGATGTTTTCGATGGAGGCCTGCTGCTCACCTGGGCCACCGAGGATGGCAAGCACCACAAGGAAAAATTCGACCTGGTCGTGCTCTCCCAGGGCTTGGAGGCGCCGGAGGGCGCGGAGGATTTGGCCAGGGCCGCCGGCATACATCTCAATGGGTACCAGTTTGCGCAAATCGACACCTACACCCCGCTGGCCACCAGCCGGCCCGGTGTCTACGTGATCGGCGCCTTCCAGGGGCCCAAGGACATCCCGGATTCGGTGACCCAGGCGGGCGGGGCGGCCGCTCTCTGCGCGGGCCAGCTTGCCCCGGCCCGGGGCACGGCCACCATCAAGGCAAGCTTCCCCGAGGAGCGGGATATCGCGGGCGAGGAGCCGCGCATCGGCGTGTTTGTCTGCCATTGCGGCATCAACATCGGCGGAGTGGTCAAGGTGCCTTCCGTTGCCGAATATGCCAAAACCCTGCCCCACGTGGTCTATGCCACGGACAATCTCTACTCCTGTTCCCAGGACACCCAGCGGTTGCTGGTGGAAACCATCCACAAGCACCGACTCAACCGGCTGGTGGTGGCGGCCTGCACCCCGCGCACCCATGAGCCGCTCTTCCAGGCCACCCTGCGCGAGGCGGGGCTGAACCGCTCCCTTTTCGAGATGGCCAATATCCGGGACCAATGCTCCTGGGTGCACATGCACGAGCCCGAGGCGGCCACGGAAAAGGCCAAGGACGCAGTGCGCATGGCCGTAGCCAAGGCCGCGCACCTCACCGCCCTTGCCGAGCAACAGTTGCCCGTGACTCCGTCCGCCCTGGTGGTGGGCGGGGGGCTGGCCGGGATGACCGCCGCCATGACCATCGCGGAGCAGGGCTTCGAGGTGACTCTGGTGGAGAGGGAAAAAGACCTGGGCGGCAGGGCCAAGCTGCTCACCGCAGACCGCTTTGGGCTTGATCCGCGCAAGGCCTTGACCGAACTGATCGCCAAGGTCAAGGCGCATCCGAAGATCACCGTGCATACCCAGGCGGCGGTCGCGGCGGTTTCGGGCTATGTGGGCAACTTCACCACCACCCTGGACACCGGCAACGGCAGCGTGGTGGTCAATCACGGCGTCGCGGCCATCGCCACCGGCGGCAGGCCCTATGAGCCGAAGCAGTATCATTACGGCGAGTCGCCAAAGATCGTCACCCAGTTGGAGCTGGAAAAGAAACTGGCGGGAAGCAGGCCGCTGGCCAAAAACGCCAATCAGGTGGTGATGATCCAGTGCGTGGGCTCGCGCGGCGAGGATCTTTCCTATTGCAGCCGGGTCTGCTGCGGCCAGGCGCTCAAGAACAGCCTGCGTCTCAAGAAACTCAGGCCGGAGCTGGGCATCACCGTGCTCTACCGCGACATGCGGGCCTACGGCTTTCTGGAAGACGATTACCGGGCCGCCCGCGAGGCCGGGGTGATCTTTGTCCGCTATCACGAAGAAAAGAAACCCGAGGTGAGCGTGGGCAAGTCCGGCGCGGTGAAGGTGCGCTACCACGACCCGTTGCTCTCAGACGATGTGGAGCTTGCCGCCGATCTGCTGGCGCTCTCGGTGGGCATCGTGCCGGAAGACCCCACCCAGTTGGCCCGGATGCTCAAGGTGCCGGTCACCGCCGACAAGTTCTTTCTCGAAGCACACGTAAAACTCCAACCGGTGGACCTGCCGGTGGACGGCACCTATGTCTGCGGCCTGGCCCATTCGCCGCGCAGCATGGATGAGACCATCGCCCAGGCCCAGGCCGCAGCCGGACGCGCCTGTCAGCCATTGGCGCGCGGCTTCATAACGCCTGCGCCCATCGTCTCGAAAGTCGATCCGGAGTTGTGCCTCGGCTGCGGGGCCTGCGAGTCCTTCTGCCCCTACAAGGCCATCGAGATATACAAGGAAGACAAGGGGCGGAAGGCACGCACCCTCACCGCCTCCTGCAAGGGGTGCGGGGTCTGCGCAGCCCGCTGCCCCACCATGGCCATCGACATGGGCCGCTTTACCCTGAACGGCATCATGGCCCAGATCCAAGCCTTTGGCGAAGCATACGGAGAACACCATGCCTGAACAATACAGCCCCAAGATCCTCGGTTTTCTTTGCAACTGGTGCTGCTACACCGCCGCCGATTCGGCCGGGGTGGGCCGCTACCAGTACCCCCCCAACCTGCGGGTTATCCGCATGATGTGCACCGGCCGGCTCGATCCCTCCTTTCCCCTGGAAGGATTGGCGCAAGGCGCGGACGGCATCTTCGTGGGCGGCTGCCATCCCGGTGAATGCCACTACATCGACGGCAACTACCATGCCCTGGTTTCCGCCTCCCTGGGCCATGCGATGCTGGGCAAGCTCGGCATCGAAAAGGAACGTTTCCTGATCGATTGGGCCTCAGCGGCCGAAGGCCCCAACTTTGTGAAGATCATCACCGCCTTTACCAAAAAAATCAGCGCCTTGGGGCCGTTGGGCCAGGCCGAGGGCAAGGACGGCGAGGGATTACGGCTTCAGCTCGCCGCTGCGGCCGAATCGGCCCGGGGGCGCAAGATCAGAACCGGCCTGATCAACGCCAGTAAAGAGATGATGAAGGGAGGGGATTTTTCGAGAACGGCCATTGCCGGGCTGGTGGCGGAAAAATGCGATAAGGCTCTGAATGAGTTGTTTATCTGAAATCTCAACGGGCAATTCAACCACACAAGGAGAAGACCATGCTTGAAGTAACGGAATCAGCGATCACCAATCTCAAGGAACATTTTGCAAAGAACAACATCGACTCGGCTATCCGGGTGGTCATGCAGAGCGGCTGCTCCGGGGTGGGGCTGGGCCTTGGCCTGGACGCAAAAAAGGACTCGGACACGGTGTTTGAGGAAGGGGGATTCACATTTCTCGTGGATGGAGGGATGTTTGCCACCACCGGGGCCATCAAGGTCGATTTCGTCAAATCCACCTCGGGCTGCGGTTGCAGCGGAGACGGCGGCTTCAGCGTCACCTCGGAAAAAAAATTGGGCGGAGGCGGCTGCGGCGGGGGTTCCTGCTCCAGCGGTTCCTGCGGCTGCTAGGTGGAACCGGCAACCAAGGCTTCCGGCCCCGGGTATTCCGGGCCGGAAGCAAGACCTCAATAAGGAGCAATCAATGACCTCTACACCCTTTGAGATAAAGCCCTACCCCGAGCTGTGGGCCGGACTCGACATGGACGTGCCTCGCTTCGACAAGGCCCGCCTGATGCTGGGCGAGGCGTACGCGAAAACCTATCTCTCCCAGAAGAACCGGCCCGTCGGGATGGCCTATTTCGACACCATGATCGCCGAAATCCACGGCGGCCGCATCAAGGAGCTGCTGGCGGCCAAGGCCGAGGGCCGCCCGGTGATCGGCACCTTCTGCGTCTATATCCCCGAGGAGATCGTGCTGGCGGCGGGCGGCATCTGCGTGGGTTTATGCGGCGGCTCCCAAGGCTCGGTGCCGGATGCGGAAAAGATCCTGCCGCGCAATATCTGCCCCATGGTCAAGTCGGCCTTCGGTTTCAAGGCGGGCCGGATATGCCCTTACTTCCAGGCGGTGGATTTCGTCTATGGCGAGACCACCTGCGACGCCAAGAAAAAGACCTGGGAGATCCTCGACACCATGGTGCCCACCTATGTCATGGAGATTCCCCAACTGAAAAGGCAGCGGGATCTCGATCTATGGCTGGCGGAGGTCAAGGATTTCAAGACCAAGGTGGAGGAGGTTGCGGGCAAGACCATTACGGAAACGGATCTGGCCAAGGCCATCTCGGTGATGAACAACAAGCGCAAGGCGCTCCAGCGCCTCAACTCCCTGCGCCATCACAACCCCACCCCGATCTCCGGCAAGGACGGCCTGCTCATCGAGCAGATCGCCTTCTACGACGAGCCGGTGCGCTTTACCCAAAAGGTCGACGCGCTCTGCGACGAGCTGGAGGAACGGATCAAAAACAACGTAGCGGTGCCAACAAAAAACGCCATCCGGGTGATGGTGGCCGGTACCCCCATGGCCCTGCCCAACTGGAAGATCCACAACCTGGTGGAGGGGGCGGGCGCGGTGATCGTCAACGAGGAGTCGTGCATCGGCACCCGCTATTTTAAGGATCTCATCGACGAGAAGGCCCCCACCATGGACAGCATGCTCGTGGCGCTCACCGACCGCTACAAGGAGATCGACTGTTCCTGCTTCACCCCCAACGACGAGCGGATCACCCAGGTGATCAAGGAGTTCCGTGACTCGCACGCCCAGGGCATCATCAACTATTCTCTTCAGTTTTGCCATACCTACAACATCGAGGAAATCCGCATCCGCCAAGCGTGCGAGCGGGAGAACATCCCCTACCTGTTCATCGAATCGGATTATTCCGCCGAGGATATCGGCCAGCTCCAGACCAGGATCGAGGCCTTCCTTGAGCAGATCGGGGGGTAACCATGTACATCGGGGTTGATCTGGGCTCCCGGACCGTCAAGATGGCGGTCTGGGACGGGGAGCGGCTGGTGGATCACCGGATTGCCGCCTCGGGTTTCGAGCCGCACCGCCAGGCGGAGAAGATGATCGCCGACTACCGCGCCAAGGTTGTGGTGGCCACCGGCTACGGCAGACATCTGGCTGCCGAGCATTTCGCCGATGCGGTGATCACCGAGATCAAGGCGCACGCCCGCGGCATCTTTCATGAGTTTCCCGGCTGCGCCACCATTGTCGATGTGGGCGGCCAGGACTCCAAGGTGATCAGTTTGGATGCGGCAGGCCGGGTAAACAATTTCCAGATGAACGACAAATGCGCCGCAGGCACCGGGCGATTTTTGGAGATCATGGCCGCGTCCCTCGCATATACCCTGGAGGAGTTCGGTGCGGCGGCGCTCGGCACTGACCAAGAGGTGCTGATCAACTCCATGTGCACGGTCTTTGCCGAGTCCGAGGTGATCTCCATGAAGAACCGGGGCATTGCCCGTGACCGGATCGCCAGGGCCGTGCACTCCTCGGTGGCCGACCGTCTGGCCGGGATGCTGGCCCGGCTCGGGCATGGCGAGGTGGTCGCCTTTTCCGGCGGGGTGGCGCGAAACCCCTGCATGGTGGAGCTGCTCGAAAAAAGATTGCCAAGGGCGCGGGTGCTGGTGCCGAATCTGCCCGACATCACCGGCGCTCTGGGCGCGGCCCTGCACGGGACAGGGGTGTGAGCATGGAAAAGGTTCTCCTGGCGATTCATCAAACCCGGAGATTTGCAAAACGGCTGGTGGCCATGGCCAAGGCCGGCAAGAATGAGCGCATCGTGGCCGAACGGGCACAAAGGATCATCGCCGATCTGCAAACCAATCCCCTGCACGAGGAAGCGGAATGCAAACGCACCCGCCACGGCGAGCTGCGCCTCAATGATTGCCGCAAGTACGATCTTTCCTGCGGATTCCGGCTCATCGCCTTGAAAAGGGAGCAACGGCTGATTTTCACCTATATCGGGAGCCACGACGACTGCCAGCGCTGGATAGAAAACAATCGTGACTATCAGGACGAGATCGAATCCGTACCCGTCCCCCTGGCGGGTGCGCAACCTGAACCGTTCGCCGAGGCAAAACCGGAGCCTGATGCCCCGGAAAAAGATGAATATGAAGAACAGTTGATGGCAAAAATCGATGAACGGCTGTTGCGCGAAATCTTTGCGGGGCTCTATAAAAATGATGGAGCCCGCCAAGGGTGAGGAGCGACTCGTTGATGCCGAGGAGATGCACATCGTAACCTGACGCCATCTTTTCCCAAATTCCCGCCGAACCTTTCAGCTCCCTCCGCTCTCCTCTTTTTCCCTTAAAAGCATCTCCCTGTTTGCACTGATCCTCTTTCCCCTATACAATACAGAAAAGCCTCCCGGCTTCCTCCTTTGCAGAAGAAGACTGAAAAACTCGATCCACACAGGATGCAGCGCCATGTTCGATTTTTCGGATCACATAAAGTTCATCATCTCCCTCTTCGCCATCGTCAACCCCATTGGCGCCATCCCCATCTACATCAGCCTCACCGACGGCTACCGCCCGGAAGACCGGGCCCGGATCGTCCGGATCACCCCGGTTGCCGTGGTCGGCATCCTCCTGACCACCCTGGTCAGCGGCGAATTCATCCTCCGCTTCTTCGGGATCTCCGTTGACTCCTTCCGGGTGGGCGGTGGCATCCTCCTCTTGCTCATGGCCACCTCCATGCTCCAGGCCAAGACAAGCCGCGCCGCGCATACCAGCGACGAGGCCGAGGAAACCGCGGACCGCGAAACCATCGCCGTGGTGCCTCTGGCCATCCCCCTGCTCTCCGGACCCGGCGCCATCAGCACGGTTATCGTCTATGCCTACAAGGCCAAGGGGCCATTGGCCTACCTGATTACCAGCGCGGGCATCCTCCTCATCGGCCTGGCCATCTTTCTTTCCCTGCTGGCCGCGCCCTACATCGCCAGAAAACTCGGCAGGACCGGGATCAACATCATCACCCGGATCATGGGCCTTATCCTGACGGCCATTGCCGTGGAGTTCATCACCAACGGGTTGAAGAACATCTTCCAGACCCTGACCTGAGCCTTAAGGCCCCCCGGCCGCACAGAGGAGATAGTCGGTCATGAAAGTCATTGCCGCGATGAACGGCCTTGTTTCCTCGGATGTGGCGGCGCTCTATGCCCTGCGCTACGCAGCCCTTTTTGACCATACCCTCTGCCTGCTCCATGTGCTCAACCCCTCCGACCGCAGGGAGGAGGTGGAACTGAGCATGACAGAAGCCGAGGAAGCGGCCTCCCATTACGGGGTCAAGACCGAACGGGTTTTCCTGACCGGGGAACCTACCCAAGCGATCCGCGAATATCTTGCCGCCACCAGAACCGACACCCTCTTCTGCAGCACCCGGATGCACCGGCGGTTTTTCCAGGATTCGCTCAGCGAAAAACTGAGCCGGCTCTCCCTGCCCGCGAACCTGGCCGTGGTCCGGGTGGCCCATGTGAACGCGGTTTTCGTCACCGAAAACATCCTGCTCCCCATCCGGGAAAACCGGCTCTCAGCACAAAAATTCGCCTTTTTCAGCTCCCTGGCCAAGGCATTCGGCGCCGCGACGGAGATATACAGCATCCATCCCACAAACAGGCGCAGGCTGGCCACCATGGATACCCACACCGCCAGGATGCTGTTTCAGAGGATCAACACCCGGTTGAGCCACTACGTCAACACCATGCGGCTCCTGGACATTCCCCTGACCATCAAGCACGCCCTGACCGGAAGGGAGATCGACCAGATCCTCCACCACCTGGCCCGCCATGATTTCCAGCTCATGATCATCGGAGGCAGGAGGGGTTCCCTGCTTTCCGGGTTCCTGAAGGAAAACCCCATGGAGCGGCTCTTCTGGCACACGCCGGTGAACACCATCGCCTTCTACGCCAGGGACGGAAAGTGATGCGGCTCTTCGCCCTTGACCGTCAGGCCCTGCTCCAGCGGCTGAAGAGTTCGGAAAACGGCCTGAGCCCCCAGCAGGTAGCCCGGCGGCTCAGGGAGTTCGGCCCCAACGAGCTGGCAACCGCGGCGAAAAAAAACTATTCTCTTGCCTATCTGGGCCAGTACACCAATTTCTTCGCCGTTCTTCTGGAGGGAGCCGCCCTCCTCTCCTTTGTCGCCGACCATTATGACCCGGGCCAGGGCAGCGATATCCTGGGTTATGCCATCCTCGGCGCGGTCATCGTCAACGCCACCTTCACCTTCTGGCAGGAATACCGGGCGGACAAGGCCATGGTGGAGCTGCTCAAGCTGATGCCGACCAGGGTTTCCCTGCGCCGGGACGGGGTTGGTATCACCACCACGGCCCGCGAGATCGTGCCCGGCGACATCATGCTTCTGGAAGAGGGGGACAAGGTCGCGGCGGACGGGATTCTCCTTGAGGCAAACTCCCTCTATCTCAACCTCTCCTCCCTTACCGGCGAATCAGCCCCGGTGGCCCGCACCCTTTTGCCGGGCGAGGCAAAACGGCACCTGGAGGCAAGGAACATGGTCTTTGCCGGAACCACCGTGCTTTCCGGCAGCGGGATCGCGGTGGCCAGCGCCACGGGCAACGCCACGGAATTCGGCAAGATCGCCAGCCTGACCAAAAACGTGCGCAAGGCCATCACCCCCATGCAACGGGAGATCATCCACATCACCCGCATCCTCACGCTCATCGCCCTGCTCATGGGCGCTTTCTTCTTCGCCCTCGGCCTGTTTTCCGGCAAGGGGATCATGCCCGCCTCGACCTTTGCCATCGCCCTCATCGTCGCCAATGTGCCGGAAGGGTTGCTCCCGACCATTGCCCTGTCGCTCTCCCTGGCCAGCCAGCGCATGGCCCGGCGCAATGCCCTGATCAAAAACCTCGATTCCGTGGAAACCCTGGGCAGCGTCACGGTCATCTGCACGGACAAAACCGGCACCCTGACCAGAAACGAAATGACCGTAAAACACCTCTGGCTGGCGGGCGGGGAACAGGTTGCCGTTTCCGGGGAGGGGTATCGCGAACCGGGGGAATTCTCCTTTACCCGAAGCAACGACACCTCGGCCGGGCGCCTTGCCGCCCTGCTCACGGCAGGCTTGCTCAACTGCCGCGCCAGGATCGACGAGACAGGGTTGCACGGTGACCCCACCGAACTGGCCCTCTTGGCCGCGGCCCGCAAAAATGGACTCATCCCGCCTGCCATGAAAAAGGTTCGGGAATTCATCTTCACCAGCGAACGCAGGATGATGTCCTCCGTGTATCAAGAGGGGGAGACGACTTGGCTCTTTGCCAAGGGCGCGGTGGAAGCGCTGCTGCCCGGATGCGCCTCCTACCTGGCCGATGATGGCACCATCCGGCCGTTGACCGACGCGGAAAAAGCCGCAACCATTGCCCAGGCCAAGGAGTTCGAGGGCCAGGCCCTTCGGGTGCTGGCAATCGCCCGAAACGACAAGGCATCCGAGGAAGGCCTTACCCTGTTGGGCCTTGCCGCCATCATGGACCTGCCGCGCCACGGGGTGTCCGAGGCCGTGGCAACCTGTAAAACCGCCGGCATCCGGACCATGATGATCACCGGCGATAACCCGCGCACCGCCGCCGCCATTGCCGGACAAATCGGCATGACCCATGACCGGGTTATCACCGGCCCCGAACTGGAAAACTTGAAGGATGAACAACTGGAGGAAATCCTGGCCCGCGAAACCGTGCTCTTTGCCCGCATGGCCGGCAGCCAAAAGCTGCGCATCGCCACGGCCCTGCAGAATCTGGGCGAGGTGGTGGCCATGACCGGCGACGGGGTCAACGACGCGCCCGCCCTCAAAAAGGCGGACATCGGCATCGCCATGGGACTCTCCGGCACCGAGGTGGCCAAGGAAGCGGCGGACATGGTGCTGCTCGACGACAACTTCTCCTCCATCGTCGTCGCCATCGAGGAAGGGCGCACCGTCTATTTCAACGTCAAGAAGTTCGTCACCTACATCCTCTCCCACAATGCGCCGGAGCTGGTGCCCTATATCCTGCAATTCTTCCTGAAAATCCCCCTGCCGCTCTCGGTGATCCAGATCATCTCCATCGACTTGGGCACGGACATGCTCCCCGGCCTGGCCCTGGGCAGCGAAAGGCCGGAAAAGAACATCATGACCCGGCCGCCGGTGGGGAGAAAGGAGAAGATCCTCGACCGGGAGGTGTTTCAGCGGGGCTATTTCTTTCTGGGGCTTATCGAGGCAACGGCGGCAATGGCCGCGTTTCTTTCCTTTCTGCTGTTGCACGGCTGGCGATACGGGACCGTGTCCCTTGCCGATCCGTTGCTGCACCGGCAGGCCATGACCATGACCCTGCTGGGCGTGGTCTTCTGCCAGATGTTCAATGGCCTCACCATGCGGAGCTGGGAGTTTTCCGCCATGCGCCTCGGGTTCTTCACCAACCGCCTCATGCTGCTGGGCATGGCGGTCAATCTGGTCTGGGTGTGGGTGCTTCTCAACGTGGCCCCGGTACAGCGGGTGTTCAACACCGCCCATGTGCCGCCGGCCGACCTCTGGATCCTGCTGCCCTTTCCGGTGCTGCTTTTGCTGGGGCATGAAGGGTACAAATGGCTGCGCCGCCGCGCATAGCGCAAACGACTCCATCATCACGCCAGGACCATTTTTTCATTGGAACCTCTTTAAAACATGATACCATTGCCAAGATACAATAATCGGCCGGCAGCCGACTGCTGCTTTCTCCCATCAATCGCACGGATGCGCACCCCATGACCACCATCGATTTCAACGCCCAGCGGCTTGATCACGCCAAGCAGATCGTCAGCAAGATCAAGCTGCCGGCCCAGCCCACCATCGTCATCGAGATCAACAAGGAAATGCGCACCGAGCATCCCCACTTCACGCGCATCGCCAATCTGGTGACCCAGGACGCCTCCATAAGCGCCAAGGTCATCAATGTCATCAACTCCCCGTTTTTCGGCCTGGCCAACAAGTGCGAATCCATCGTCAAGGCTCTCACCTTCATGGGGCTAGAAAATTTCCGCAAGGTGGTGCTCACCGCCTGCCTGCAGGATGCCTTGGGCGGCGGCACCGCAACGGACAAGATTTTTTGGGATCACTCCCTGCACACCGCCGTGGCGGCGGAGTCCCTGGCCAAAGCCATGCGCGGCATCCTGACCTCCGAGGATATCACCCCGGACATGGCCTACATGGCCGGGTTGTTCCACGACTGCGCCATTCCGATGCTGCTGAAACGCACTCCGGCATACGAGGCCTTCACCCATGCCGCCCTCAGCCACAAGCGCGACATCATCCAGGAAGAAGATGCCCTGGTCGGCTCGGATCACTGCGTGGTTGGGGGGCTGCTGGCCAAGACCTGGTCGCTTCCCGAAGCGGTGTGCAAGACCATCATCCACCACCACACCTCCAATCTCACAGGGCAAGGCCCCGTGCCGACCAAGCTCATTGCCCTGCTCAAGGTTGCCGATTACATCGCCTACACCTTTGGCTATTCCATCGGCTTGATGGATCGGATCATCGACAACGAATGGGATCCGGAGGAATGGAGCGAACTCAACGAGGGTGTGCTGAGCGAGTTGCATCTGGGGCCGGACGACCTTGTCGACATGAAGGATAATATCTTCGAGCAGCTCTCCGCTCAGTGATTCTCGGCGGTTGCCGTATTTTTTTTGCAAAAAAGGCACAGGCCGGAATTTCGGATAGTTGCCCGCAGCCCCCGCATCCATTTTCCCCGGCTTTACGGATTAGCGGCGGAATATCCGAAACTCTGAGCTGACCCCGGAAACCTTCCAGTTGTCGACAACGCATCGACAACCGAACCTCTGTAACACCCGTCCCACCCCCCATGTCTGCATCCGGCAACAAGAGATAATCAGGGATTTTTCCGCAAATCAGGATTGACGAAAGCGGAATATTGCGCGTATTATATCACGTATAATAATGCGACAAATAAGGAGGAAAATAACATGCGGGCAAATTTTACACGGGACGAGATGATCAGCGCCACTGCTGCGGCAAAGAATTTCGGCAGGGTGGTCACGGACCTTGCCGAACACAAAAGAGACAAGACCGCCGTGGTCAAAAACAATGAAATCACTGCGGTCATCCTGCCGGTCGAGGAGTATGAATACATGGCGGACATCGTCGAGTTCGTCGAACACCTCGAAATTTACGACCTCGTCACCAAAAGAAAAAAAGACCCCGGCAAACGGATCCCCTTGGACTCGCTCCTGCAGGAGGAAGGCGTTGCGTTATAATGTGGTGTTCACCGAGGACGCGGCCGCCGATTTCAGAGCCCTGGACGGTTCGCTCAAGAAGCTGGTCGCCGCGCAGCTCAAAAAGCTGGAAGCCTCCCCCCATCTCGGCCAGCCGCTCGGCAACATGCGCGGTTTTGACCTGACCGGTTATTACAAATTGTATGCGGTCCGAAAATCGATCCGGGTGGTGTACCGGATCGTGGAGGATGAAGTGGTCGTCGAGGTGGTAGGGATCGGCAAACGGGCGGATTTCGAGGTCTATGCCGAGGTGGCCAGGAGATTGCTCAGGAAGGAGTGAAGACGTCAGACGGCGGGCGGGATACCGGGTGGTGGTCCTGGGTTTCAAACTGTCGGGGGTTCCGCATTGCGTCCTCGGAATGTACGCAATCCACGCGCCCACGCGGGGCGCGACCTAAGAAAGCAAACAACATTTTGGGTGCTATCAAGTTTCAATCCACGCGCCCACGCGGGGCGCGACGAGGCTCGGCCGCCGTCTACTCCGTTACCCATCTGTTTCAATCCACGCGCCCACGCGGGGCGCGACCGGTGACCAGAGACAAGGCATTGGCGATGTTGATGTTTCAATCCACGCGCCCACGCGGGGCGCGACCGCTCAATCATCTCAACATCTACCAGTGCTACGAGTTTCAATCCACGCGCCCACGCGGGGCGCGACATCGCAGGCCGTTATGGGCCCGGTGTATCCTCCGGTTTCAATCCACGCGCCCACGCGGGGCGCGACCGAGACCAAGTCAACATCGCTGGCGGTGAGGCTGTTTCAATCCACGCGCCCACGCGGGGCGCGACACTGCAATGACTGCGTTGCACCAGCGGGTATGCTGTTTCAATCCACGCGCCCACGCGGGGCGCGACCTAGCAACATTGCTGCGGGTATGCCTAAATACCTGTTTCAATCCACGCGCCCACGCGGGGCGCGACGCATCAAGGGCAGACTTCAACCCCTTGGTATCGGGTTTCAATCCACGCGCCCACGCGGGGCGCGACCAGATGTACCGGTACCGAAAAGGCGCGCGACAAGTTTCAATCCACGCGCCCACGCGGGGCGCGACATGAGGGTGAGGAGGATGGTGCTAGGGCATTCGAGTTTCAATCCACGCGCCCACGCGGGGCGCGACGGCGGAGAGCAGCAACCGCACCTCGGCCTCGGTGTTTCAATCCACGCGCCCACGCGGGGCGCGACTCACGAGATGCTGATTGATGGTGTCCTCGATGAAGTTTCAATCCACGCGCCCACGCGGGGCGCGACTGAAAGCGTCCCAGTATCTTCCCATATCCGGCTGTTTCAATCCACGCGCCCACGCGGGGCGCGACCGCTCTGTATCATCCCAAGTGTCGCAAGATCGAGGTTTCAATCCACGCGCCCACGCGGGGCGCGACCCGCCGCTGCCGACAAATAACCATTGCCCAAGTCGTTTCAATCCACGCGCCCACGCGGGGCGCGACTTTCGCAATTTGATATTAACCGTGTTGTGGTCAAGTTTCAATCCACGCGCCCACGCGGGGCGCGACAACGCTCTGACCTTCAACCACGTTTTTAATGCTGTTTCAATCCACGCGCCCACGCGGGGCGCGACTCAACGGCAATCATGCTGTGTAAAACGTCGTGGGGTTTCAATCCACGCGCCCACGCGGGGCGCGACGAGGTCATCGGCAACAAGATCGTAAAAGAAAAACTTGTTTCAATCCACGCGCCCACGCGGGGCGCGACTTGATGGTCTTGATCTCCTCCCACAGCAGGTCGGTTTCAATCCACGCGCCCACGCGGGGCGCGACCTGGATAGTGAAGCATTGATGGGCATTCGTATGTGTTTCAATCCACGCGTCCACGCGGGGCGCGACACCAGCCGACAGAGATCACGTCCGAGTTTATAAGTTTCAATCCACGCGCCCACGCGGGGCGCGACCTCCTGCACATTTTCAGCCATATCTTGCCAATGGGTTTCAATCCACGCGCCCACGCGGGGCGCGACTTTTGTGTTAAAAAACTTCTCGGCCATGAAAAGCGGTTTCAATCCACGCGCCCACGCGGGGCGCGACCTCGGCAAATCGGTAGCTGTACGGTTTTTCAGAGTTTCAATCCACGCGCCCACGCGGGGCGCGACGTCCTCATGCGACCATTGCCAGGTAGTTACGCTTGTTTCAATCCACGCGCCCACGCGGGGCGCGACCCGGGTAGGCCGGATAGGTAACCGGCGATACATCGTGTTTCAATCCACGCGCCCACGCGGGGCGCGACGTCCAATATTGCAGCAGGGATGCCGAAATACCTGTTTCAATCCACGCGCCCACGCGGGGCGCGACTCCTTGTGTTGTCGTGGCTGTTATTAGCCAATGTAGTTTCAATCCACGCGCCCACGCGGGGCGCGACCCGGCACAGCTTTCCGGTGGTACGGCATTCAAAAGTTTCAATCCACGCGCCCACGCGGGGCGCGACTATGTTGCAGACTCAGGCTAACAAGGCCATGGCCGTTTCAATCCACGCGCCCACGCGGGGCGCGACCAGCGGGAGCAGGTTCGGGTCGCTGGTCTGCGGTTGTTTCAATCCACGCGCCCACGCGGGGCGCGACTGCCGAGTGGGTAAAGTAAAATCCATCGACAATAAGTTTCAATCCACGCGCCCACGCGGGGCGCGACTATTTTATCTTTCAGCACAAGACCACCATTAATATTGTTTCAATCCACGCGCCCACGCGGGGCGCGACCGACACGCTAGTACAGATTGACGAGCAGAGCGAGTTTCAATCCACGCGCCCACGCGGGGCGCGACTTTTCAGGGAAGGCAAGGGCCGGGGCTGGCAGAAGTTTCAATCCACGCGCCCACGCGGGGCGCGACGGACTCACCGCGACCAATGTCGACCTAGTGTCGAGTTTCAATCCACGCGCCCACGCGGGGCGCGACGTGGGCTGCAAGCGCATCCCGGCTGCCCTGGCGTAGTTTCAATCCACGCGCCCACGCGGGGCGCGACGAGACTCGGAAAGCTTGATACCGTACATATCCTTGTTTCAATCCACGCGCCCACGCGGGGCGCGACCATGCCCAGACGGAAACTGCACCGGCGTCATAAAAGTTTCAATCCACGCGCCCACGCGGGGCGCGACTGTGCATCAAAAAAATCTTATAATTTCAAAAACAAACAAGGCATTCAGCGCGAATCGTTATGCAAGCATTCGTCACGCAACACCCTATCAGCCATACAAAATAATTCATACAATAAATCCAACAGATTACCTTTCCCGCGAAAGGTTATAGGAAATCATGTCCGCTTTGGGTTCGCGCATCTTTTTTTTACACAATGAGCGGACCTTCCGGATCATAAGCGGGCTTGGCCCCCACATGTTCCACTCGCCGTTTCCAATTGCTGCCGAGAAAATAGAAGCGCAAGCTATCCTGGGCCTCATCAATTTCATCGATCAACCGTGCCCGCAGGGCAGACCATTGCCCAGGGTCCACCAGACACTCGAAAACAGAAAACTGCACCCGTTGGCCGCAATTTTCGCAGGCCCTGGCCACGCGCCGCAATCGCTTGCGGCCTGCCGAGGTTTCCGTGTTGACGTCATAGGTCACCAGCACCAGCATGCCAACACCTCCTACTTCCAGAGATAGGGGGGATATCCATCCAGATCGCCCCGCAAATAACGGCTCAACAGCAGGGCTTGCACATACGGCAACAACCCAAGTGCGACCTTTTCATCAATGAATGGATGCTGCAATTCTTCTTGCTTCCGCTTCTGATACGCCACCAACACCTCCTTCCGGGTCTCGTCATCCATCACCACCGCTCCGGTTTCCGTGGTCTTGAACCCCTTTCCCTTGACCTGCTGCCGGTTGACCAAAGAAAGGGCAAGCCGATCCGCAAGCACGGGCCGCAATTCCTCCATGAGATCCAAGGCCAAACTCGGCCTTCCCGGCCGGTCACGGTGCAAAAAACCAACCGCCGGGTCCAGCCCCACCGTTTCCAGCGCGGAGCGGATATCATGCACCAGCAAGGTATAGAGGAAAGAAAGCAGAGCATTCATGTTATCAAGCGGTGGCCGCCTGCTCCGTTCCCGAAAGAAAAACTCCTCCTTCCGGGCCACGATGAGGTGATCGAACACTCCGAAATAACGCCGAGCCGCGTCCCCCTCCATACCCCGCACGCTATCAAGCGAATGCGACTTCTGGAGTACGGCCAGAGTACGCCCCAAATCATCACCAGCGGCTTTGATCTCTGAACCGGCAGCCATTTCCGGATGATCCCGCAGGGCGCGAAGAAGAACGACCCGCTGATTGGCGATTTTGGCGGTAACTACGGCGCGGGCGATTTCGGCGGATTGCCCGTGGTTATCAGCCCACCGGTACTGCTCCCGCCGCAAGAGCACGTTTCCCGAGACCGGCCCCTCGACCCTGGCCCAAAACCTGCCGTTCTCGCTCAAAAAGGAGATTCTCACCCCGCGCTCGGCGCAAAGCTGCATCAGCGGCGGCGAGCAGGAGACCTGGCCAAAGCAAACAATTCCGCCCAGGGTATGGAGCGGCACCCGAAGCCGCGTTTCGTGTTCGACCCGGACGGCCACGGTTTCGCCATCCCGCGCCAGATAAGCGCCCTGGGTCGTCACATAGAGGGTGTTCAACAGATGTCGCATGATTGCCTCAGTCCTGGGCAAGGGCCTGGGCCATGTACCTCCGCACGCTCCGGTGCGCCCCGGTTACTTTCGGCATGCAGACAGACAACATGGAACAGCTCTCGCATTTCTTTTCATACCGCGCCTGGGGCGTGTGGCCGCTGTTAATCAACTCGTGCAGCCGTCGCGCCGCCTCCCTGGTTTTCTCCCGCAACAATTCAGCAAACACCACCGCTAACCGTCGGCGGGGCTTACCGTAATAAAGTGCTCCCTCCGGGACCGCCACCTCCAACATCTCCTCAAGGCACAGGGCTTGGGCGCAGAGCTGGACCAAATCGCAATCATTCTGCTTGGGCTTGCCCCGCTTGTATTCCACCGGGAAAGGCCGCCAGACCGAGGCGGCATCGGACCCACCATCTCCTTCCCGGTGAAACTCAACGGCATCCGCCTTGCCGGAAAGGCCGAGGCGCAAGGAGCGGAGCGGCAGGCCATTCGCCGTACGCACCCGACCTCGGGACTCCCGGCCAGCCTCGTCCACCCGCTCGTGCATGATGCGGCCCTCGGCGGTAAAACGATTCTCCGCCCACGCCTGCTCGATATGAATGAGGGCGCACTGCCGCTCGCAAAACAGCAGATGCTGGAGCGCGGAAAGCGGGAGAAGTTCGTCTTCGGTGAACATCATCAATCCTTGGAACTTCGTGATTTCTTCGCTGCCAACCGCTTCCGGCCTTCCGGCTCAACCAGATAATTTTCCGGGGTCACCACTTTTTCTCCCGTTTCCTTCTCCAGATTCTCCCGCGCTTCTCCGGCAATCCGGCCACCCTTGCGGGCCGCAGTCTTGTTCTCGCCAAAGCCTTGGGCATCATGCCTGCGGGTGATCTCGGTGGTGGCGGCTTCGCCGAGCATGGAGAAGATCAGCTCCAGATCGGTCATGTGGTCACGCAGATTCTCCCGCTCCAGCCCCTTCAGGTTCTTGTATTCCGTTGGGGTGAGGCCAAAGGCGGCCTTGGAAATCTCGGAAGTCAAAATGGCATACTCCGGCTCGTCCTTGACGCCGCGTTTCTTCCATTCATCGGTCAACTCGGCCCGGACGGCAATGCCGCGCACCCGCTTCTCGATCCAGGCGTCGGAATACCCCTTGGCACGATACAGCGCCTTGGTCCGCTCGGTGGCCAGCTCCGGATTTTCAATCTCCTGCACCCGCTCGTAGCCGACCTTGGCCAGCCAGCGTTTGAAGGGCTCGGCCTTGGGCGAGGGGATGGACTGGATGATGCGGAAAAGCCCCTCGGTATTGGAGCAATCGGTTTGCCGCATTTTGCCGTCAGGGGCGGGGAGTTTCAACCCGTGACAAAATGTCACGACTTCACTCCCCTCCGCGCTGAGACGTTGTTTCAACTTCCGCCAGTAGGCGCCAGCGTCTGGGCTGTCAGTAAGAGCGCCACAGACATCGGCAATCGAGAACCACCACTCGTTGTTGTGCAAGGTTCGACGGATTTCCTTGTTTTTGAAAACAACCAGTTTTGTTTCCATGGTCGCCTCTATTCCTATCAAAAACGACTACAGCTTTTCAATAACCGTCACGCCTTCCGGCATGTCGGCCTGAGTAGGCGCGATGATGACGTACTGGCTGAAATCGCGGATCACCTCGCCTTCATTCTTCGGCGCAACCTTAACCATCGCGAAGAGCTTGTGGGATGGGGCATTACCCAGGGCGGTGTCGTGTTTGAAAACGATAAGCTTACGGGCATTCATCTTGCCGCGCGCAGCCGAATGGTCATGGTCAAACATGTTGATGAGAGCAGCCCATAGCATCTCCAAATCATTGGCTGAAAAACCGGTCTGGGCCGCCAGATGGGCGGAGATATACCCTTCGGCACGGTAGAGGCCGTAGGGAACAATGGACTTACGGCCCATGGTGCGATTGTCGCCGCTCTGCTTTTCAGCCTCCGCCTCGGTGGCCACCGCCATCCGGGTAATGCTCACATCGAGCGGCAGTACCGGCCCGATACTCCGGGCGAAATTCAGTTGCACCGGACCACGCACCTGGCCGCAATTAACGCCGGTGGACATGACGGCGCCGAAAGTACGAACATCAAAGAAATTACTGCACATCCAAGCCCGTGCCTTATCCACCTCGGCACCGCTGCCCTTACGTTTTTTCTTCTTGCCCTCCTCGTCGGCCACTTCCACCACCCCTACCGCTTCATGTGCCTCCTGATGCAGCTGGTTAAGAATCGCCTTCTCACGAACATAAATCCGGTTGGGAGCCTGGTTATTGTGCACGATTTCGACAAAATTCCGGACTTTGCGTTTCAGGCAAACATCAGTGACAATGCCGTGGCTGGTTTCTGGGTCGATGCGCGGCATGTTGCCGGCGTCCGGATCGCCGTTGGGGTTGCCGTTCTCGACATCAAAAAGGTAGACGAACTCGTAGCGGTTTTCGATTGCATTGTTCATGGGTGATTCTCCTTATTCGGATTTTTCGGATTTCGGGTAGAGGGCCTGACGCTGCTGGTAGTACCCTAAAGCGAATAACCCCTGCTGATCCAGACTTAAATGGGACGGGAATTCGGCAACTTCTTGCAATATCTCCTCGATATTCTTGTCAGACACCCTTCCGTATTCGGACTTCTGGATATGGTGTTGCGCCAACCGGATGAGCTGGGGAAAGACCGTCTTGGGGGTAGCCGATGCCGAACCGTAATATCGGTCTCGGATTGTTGTGTTGATGCCGGGCAAGGCGTCCCGCTGCACCTTTTCAAGAGCAGCGAACAGCCTGCCCAGCCGATAGGCCACGTTGGTGGATTCCTTGTTCAGTGCCATTTTGACCTCCATGGGGTTCTGTTGGGTAAGTCTGAATTTTCTTACCAGGCATGCCTTGATAAACACGGCGCGCAGGTAGTTGATGTTGTGGTCGACACGGATACGCTTGATGACGGCGGCGAGCAGACTTTGCGGGTAGGGCTCGCCGGTAAAGACCGCCCGCGCCACGGCCCCGCCGAGCAAGGGCTGGATGTTTTCGCTCTTGCCCTGGAGGGCGGTTTCGCGCAGCAACCGCCACAGGTTCGGATACTTGGGATCAAAGTCGAATTGCCGCTCGATTGCGAGATCCCGGAAATGCTGGCCGACGTTTTTGGATATCTCGCCCGTCGAGCTGAGCAGCCAGAACCGCACTGACAGCCGGGCGGCGTTTGGTGAAAGTCCCAGGATGTGAAACCTGACATCCGGATCGATTGCGGGAAGCCTCTTGCCGTCACGGGCCGCCTCCAGAAAATCGCGCACCGCCTTGGCGTCAGCCGGATCATCGCTCGGTTCGGCGGTATCGCCAAAGACGTTACCGAGAAAATGTTCAACGGGGGTTTCCCGTTCGGCCCAGAAAACAAAGGTGGTGTCGCCGGTCAGAACTTTCTGACGGCTGTCGAACCTGAGCAAGTGGTTAAGGGCCGTGGTGTAGGCAAAGGCGACATTTTCGCTGACCGGCGCGTTGAAACTCTGCTTCTTACCGTAGGATTCGAAGGCGGAAAGATTGAAGGAAACAATGGCCGCACCACTTGACTGTGCCCCTCGCACCCCCTTGATTGCCGGATGCAACCGGGCCACCGGCGAGACCTCGCCGGTCACCAGGCAAGGAGCGGTGATTTCCGAACCGTGCTGCTGAGAGTAAGCACGCCAGACCGCCCGGATGGCGGGCCGTTCATGGATGTAACGGTTTTCGCCGTCAAGCTGGAAGACCACATTCTGTCCGGCCATTTCCTCCCAAAAGGGCAAACCAGTAGCATTTTCCGGATTCCATGCATCAAGAAAGCGAAGAACCGCCATCATGCCCTCGTCATCGAGGCTGTCGCCGACAGCATGCTGGAGTTCCTTGAAAGCAGCGAAACACTGCAGTGCACGCTCTGGACTATCTTTGTTGTCGGCGCCCAACACGTATCCGGTATTGTCCCAAAGGAAATTGGCCGCGACCCCAGCGGTCCGCTTTACCGCCTCAGGCACAATCAACGCCATCGGCGTCAGCCTCCTCCCTTCCCTGTTGCGGAGATCAACCGGCCCCTGAACAAGGGTGCCGTTGCTGTCGATCACCAAGGCGAAATGGATTTTCTGCGCGCCAAACCCCAAGAGCGGGATAGCGCTGACAGGGTCATCACACAGTCGTTCGTAATATTGGTTTAAGGCGTGCAGGATCATGCCTTGACCTCCTCACCGGTAAACGGAGGGACCTCGATGAGCCCATTCCGCATGGTCGCCCGGAAAAAATGGGCTTCCATGTTGTTGGCAAAATCAAGGTCGTGGAGCATCCAGCCCAAATCCCGCTCGCCGGAAAGCTCCGAGGCAGGGGGCCGCACCTCGATCAACTCAAAGCTGGCCGGAAACTCGCGGCAGCCGAGGTAGGGGTGATGGAAGCATTGCCCCTTGCGAGCACGGCGTTCGAACATTTCTTTGTGTTTGGCCGGGTTATTGTCTTCCTCACCGGTAAACTCGAAATGCGCCTCGATCACGTAGGCAACATCCCGCAGCACCAGGGCGGCACGCTGTTGCCGCTGTTCCTCGACAAAGAGCCCGTCCGCCCGAGGCGACATCACGCAGCCCACCTCATTGCGTCTGACATTGTCGAAGCGGATCGGCTTGAGCACCTGAATACTGTCCACCACCCAGCGGATGACCGGTTTCCAGTAGATTGCCTCCAGGATGCCCCGCGCCGCCGACGGGGTGATCACGTCGTAGCTCACCCGCTCCACCTTCATTTCCGGCCGGGTAAAACAGGCGTAGTCACCCCAAACCTTGAGTTGTATTCCGTAGGACATCTTCTTTGCCTCCCTTGCCAAATTCAAATAATTGTCAGGCAAAACAAACAGATAGCTATTCCGTAAGGAGCCAGACCACTAAAATGATGCTGGCCAAAATTATGCATACAACTCCGGAATTAACTCCCGAGATAGAGATCTTGTAACATGCCGACTCGACATGCATTTTTGCTCTACTTCGTGTCTTTTCAGCAAACAACAGCCGGTACCCGATAAAAGCGATAGTGGCGAAACCACCAAACACAACGGCGAGTTTCCCAAATTCTTTGATCGTGACGGTGTCAAGCATGCTTCGTTTTCTTGCCGTAGTTGTGTTGATTTTTGGGAGCTATGGGACCACGTCCATGGGGTATTATGGACGTGATCCTTAGCAACCATTTTGCTTTTCTCGTTTCTATCCACGTGCCATATAAAAAAAGAAAATGACGGCGACGACATATTTACCATATTTCTTTTCTCGAAGTTGTCAATAAGTTTTTGAACGATCAAAATTCACACCACCAATTTTTCCGCGTCGATAAAGGCTTGTTTCCCCGAACAGAGTCCGATCTTTTCGCTGTAGCACGCAGTGTTAATCAAGATATTGAACTGCTCCCGAAGCCGCTCGACATCGCCGCCAACCCGAAGTTCCGCCAGAGCGAAACGCGGGATCTGCACGGTATAGCGTTGCAACCGGCGGCTGAATGATCCCGGATAGTCGGCACGGCGCACGGCGGCAATCAGTGCTTCCGCCTCGTCGTCCCAAGGAATAATAACAGGCTCCATCTCGTTTTCGATGAGCTTGAACTTGACGTCCACATCGCGGAAGGGGTAGTTCCCCTTGCTCGCCCCCTCTTCTAGATCGATCAGGATGCCGTGCTTATCCAAAAGCTGTTCCCGCCGCCAGTAGTGGGTCTGGAAATAGTCATGCACCGCCGCCAGCGAAAGGGGATCGGCATGGCGGCGCAGGACTGGGTCGGCCGACTGGGCTGTATGGCGAGCAGGTCCAGCACCCAGTCCCTCTTCCGGCTCGAAAATGAAAACCTGACCAAACTCCGGCCGGCCTTCCCGATTACAACGTCCGGCTGCCTGGGCAATGGAATCAATGCCGGCCACAGACCGGTAGACCACAGGGAAGTCGATATCGACACCCGCCTCGATGAGCTGGGTGCTGATCACCCGGCAGGGCCGGTCATTCACCAGCTCCTCACGAATACAAGCCAGGGCTTGGGAGCGATGAGCGGGACACATGAGAGCGCTCAAGTGATATACGCCCTCCTCCCCTTTTGCGGCCAGCTGTTCATAAAGGCAACGGGCATGGCGGCGGGTATTGACCACGCAGAGTACACGCTCATGTTCGGCCAGGCGATCAACCAGTTCTGCGTCCGTCATTCTCCCCAAGTTGCTGGTCTGCACCCTGATAAGCGCCTCGTAGAGTTCTTGCGGGTTAGCAATGACCTCCCGCACCTCCCTCAACCCTTGCTTAAAGCCATCTTCTTCGCGCAACGCTGGCTGGGTGGCGGTACAAAGGACCACCGAGGTCCGATAGGCAGCGGTCAGTTCCCGGAGTACCTCCAGGCAGGGCCGTAGCAGTTCGACCGGCAGCATCTGCGCCTCGTCGAGGATGACGACGCTGTTGGCGATGTTATGGATCTTGCGGCACCTGGAAGAGCGGGTTCGGAACAGAGACTCGAAGAACTGCACATTGGTAGTCACCACAATGGGCGCATCCCAGTTCTCCGCTGCCAGCTTGCTGCGCCGGTCATCCTCCGGCGGTTCGTAGTTACTGTGGTGCTCCAACACCGCCCGGTCCCCGAAAATGCCACGGAAAACCATGGCATTCTGTTCGATAATCGAAGTGTAGGGGATAACGTAAATGATCCGCCCAAGATTGTGGCGCAAGGCATGGCGGAGGGCAAAGGCCAGTGAAGAAAGGGTCTTTCCACCACCGGTGGGAACGGTCAGAGAATAGAGTCCTCGGCGATCCTCCGCCGCGTCAAGACATTGGCGGAGAATAGCGGCCCGGTGGTGATTGACCTTGGAGGGCGTGGCCTTCTGTTGTAAAACAAGCAGGTGGGAATCAAGCACGGGCCACAATTCAGCCAAGCTCGGGTACCCCTGGCGTTGTGCCGCCCGGTCGGGATCGATGAATTTCTCGGTATCGAGAAAATCAGCATCCACCAGGCATGAGTAAAGCATGCGCACGAAAAACGAAAACTGCAAGCCGTTTCGTTTTTTGTCCGGCGCAAAAGGAAAAGATAGATTCTCTCTGGATTGCCCACACGCCAAATTCTCCGGATGGGCTGAGGAGTCCGGCACCGTTCTGCGTAGCCGCTCTTCCAAGCAGGAAGAATCGTTGTCCTTGCCGTTCGGAAGCCCTGCATGGTGGCCTGCCAGAGCGTAGGCCAGGAGTCTGCCGTGCCCGCCGAGCAATGAAACGGCGTGTTGGGCGCCAGCGGTGGCGTGATCCACACGCGATCCTTCCCCGGCGATGTATTTCTGAAATTCCCTGGAATACTTTCCGAGGTCATGCCAGAGTCCGGCCAAATATCCCCACTCACCAGCTCCGAAGACAGAAGCAAATCCCCGTGCCGTTGCCGCTACGTTGAGAAGATGTTCCTCCAGCGGCTGCCATTTCTCCGTCGTCTGATTTTCAAGACTATGAGCATAAAAATTCCTGTCCATATGCCGCACCACCCCATTTTTTCGCAACGCAAACTCCATGTCAGGATTCACAATATTGCACCCGGCAAATTCCGGCAAGAAACAAAGGGATTCCCCGTAGTTTTTCCGTATCCCGAGGCCGGAAATTTCCCCTACCATGCGCAGAGCATACCACCCCACCTGGGACAAATGGTGTCCTAGATGAACAAAAAAATGAGAACAGCCGAGGAAGGTTACGAAAAAAGCAAAAAAAGGGACTTGCCCAGAACAGCTGCGAAAGCGTAGGGCTTTATCGAATCAGCCGGACGGCCTCATCGACAAGAAAGAGCAACTCTCTGCTCAATGATCCTCGAAGGCAGGCTCGTTCTTGGCAAAAAAGGCAAGGGCACGTTCCCTGGCCTCGGCAACGGAAGCGCTGGATTGGATGGCCGAAGCAAGGCTGTGGCCGAAGGGATAGTTCTTGGCGAAATAATGGCTGAACTCCTTGAGGCGGCCCAAGCGCCGCTCCGGCAGGAAGCTTTCCTCAAGCAGTTCGATGAAGCGTAGATAAAGAGCCGGTTTGTCCACCGCCCCAACCTCCTTGCCGATGCCATACACCCCATGGGCAAGCTCGGCAAAGATCCAGGGTTGGATAGCGGCAGCCCGGCCGATCATGAGGCCGTCCGCCCCTGATTGGGCCAGGCAGTTTCGGGCGTCCTCCACCGAGAAGATCCCGCCGTTGGCAACAACCGGGATATTCACCCACCCCTTGACCTTGCCGACCCATGGCCAGCGCGGCTTGCGCACGAAGGGCTCGCCCCGCAGCCGGGCGTGAACGGAAAGCAGGTCAATCCCCTCGCCTTCCAGCATCAGGCAGAAATCGCGCAGCCTTTCCTCATCCAGGGTCTCGCCCAGCCTGATCTTGGCGGTAAGCGGCAGGTTGGTCTCTTTTCTTGCCGCCGCCACCAGAGCCTGCACCAGAGCGGGTTCCTCCATGAGACGGCTGCCCGCCCCCATGCGGCGCACGGTGGGGGCCGGGCAACCCAGATTGAGGTCAATGACCCCGGCCCCCAGAGCATGGAGCTTGGCAATGGCCGGGGCGACCTCCTCCACCCGGCTGACCAGCAGTTGATAGGACAAAACCTTTTCCTGATCGCTGCGCACCAGATAGGGAGAGAGTTGCGGGCTTTCCGAGGGCAAACGGGCGGCGGAGAGCATCTCCGTGGACAAGAGGCCGATGCCGCCCTGCTCCAGAATGAGACGGCGCAAGGCCGAATGGGTCAAACCTGCCATGGGCGCCAGAAAAAGCGGGGGGGAAATCTCCAGGCCCTTCAGCTTGATGGACTGCACCTTATCCACGCAGGCCATCCTTACAAAGCGCTACAAAGAAAACCACCATATCTATTCCCTGCCCAACAGCTTTTTAGCCAAAGCCCCCAGCTTTGATTCCCGAAGCCTAAGAAACTCCAGATCGGCCTTGGCTGCCAACTCCGGCCGCTGGGCAAGAATCAATTGCGCCACGATCTCGGCCCCGCCCACGGTCAGCTCCTTGCAGGTCGCGCCGTTTTTTTCCTTGCGCCGTTTGAGCAGCACCCGGCAGCAGGTGGCGGAGAAACGGGCGCGAAAGCGGTCGTGCATCTCCTTGGCCACCTTCTCAAACTCCTTGGCCTTCATGCCCCCCGATTGCCGAGGCCCGAGAAAAAGACTCAACGCGACCTCAGCCCCGGCCAGCGAACCGCAGGTGCAGCCGGCACCGCCCATGCCGTGACAAAAACCCGAACCCAGGCGCACGGCCATTTCCGGGCTGAGATCGCCGCGAAAACCCTGGTTGATGACGACAATAACCGTTTCGGAACAGCAGTAGCCCCGGGCCGTAAAAATATTAGCCGCCCGCTCACCGACCAGATCAACTATGCGGGAGATATTTTCTTGGTTCTTCATGTATTACACCAATGCCAAAGATGACGGAGTCGCAACAACTCGGAATTTGTTCAAAACTGGTGCTTCGACAGGCTTGTATGGTTTTTACAGCTTGTATGGTTTTTACAGCTCATTTTTGAGAAGCTCTAAGAAGAAGAGCCGGGGTGGAGGGACTTCGACTGGCATCTGCCGCGCTGCGGACAGACTTACTGAGAAATCTCCCACCCACACCCCAAACGTCGATGAAGAATCTAGCGGCATATGTATTGACCGCCGATTTGAACGCAAGCTAACGTCGGTGTGTGCCACCCCAGCATCATTACTTTACTTCTGGAGGCTATCATCATGCAAACCTTTCTGAACGTAGGAGTGGATGTTGCCAAAGATGCCGTTGTCGTTGCTTGTGCCGCGCAAAGCTTTCCTGTCCACAGTGTTGTCAATCAGCATGCAGCGTTGCTGGCTTGGCTGAAATCCTTGCCCGCAGGCAGCCGTATCGGTTTGGAATCTACCGGCGGGTATCACGAGTTGCTGGCTGATCTTGCGCATTCACAAGGTTATACCGTATTCCTGCTCAACCCAATGGATACCCGCCACTACGCCAAAGCCATGGGCAACCGCGCCAAAACCGACCGTGTGGATGCCGAGCTAATCGCCCGCCTCATCGCGCAAGAGCACACTCGTCTGCGCCCATACACGCCCCCCACTGCCAACCAGCGCAAACTGGATCATCTGATCCGGCGGCGCGCCAAGATCGTCCGCATCAAGAGCACACTCAAACTGACGATGGGCAATCTGGGCGGATTTGCCCCAGAACTCAAGGCGGTTTTGTGCAAGCTCGACGCCTTGATTGCCAAGATCGATGCCAACATGGCAACGATTGCGGCCCGTTCTCCGCAACACGAGGAAGCGCAACAGCGGTTGCAAACCATTGTGGGAGTCGGCCCCCTGGTGGGCATGGCGCTGACCAATACACTGGAACGGCTTCCTTTCCGCAATGCAGATGCGTTCGTCGCATTCACCGGTTTCGACCCCAGAGCAAACGACTCCGGTCACAAGGCTGGCCGTAGACGCTTGTCCAAACGGGGCTCCGGCGAATTGCGCCGTCTGCTGTTTAATGCCGCGATGTCCGCCGTCAAAACCAAGGTCTGGAAATCTATCTACGAATATTACCGCAGCAAAGGCTGGAGCACGACCGCAACGCTGGTGATCATTGCCCGAAAAATCGCCCGAGCCGCCTGGTCTATTCACCATTACCGCTCGACATTTAACCCGGAACGGCTTACAAAATGCTTGACGTAAACCATAGAATCTCAGCACGATCGGAAATCTATACGTTAAGACAACATCCGCTCGCCCTGAGCCTGTCGAAGGGTCTTTTTTTATAAATCCATCAAAACAACCAGATTAAAGACCTCCTACCCTTGCCACGACCATCCCATATACCACAAAAGGCCGGCCGGATCATCCACAATCCCGGCCGGCCCTTCACCTTGCGCCTTTAACCTTTAACCTATCCCTATCCCCTGCCGAAGGTAAGCCCTGCCTCGCCCCGGTCCACCACGATCCTGTCGCCCTCGGCAAAGGTGCCATCCAGAATCTTCATGGCCAGCCCGTCCTGGACATAGCGCTGGATGGCGCGTTTGAGCGGCCTTGCCCCGTAACTCGGGTCGTAGCCCACCTCGATCAGATACTCCTTGGCCGCGTCGGTCAGGCTGACGCTGTACTTCTGCTCGGCCAGCCGCTGGGTGAGCAGTCCCACCTGGATGTCGATGATCCTGGCAAGATGCTCCTTGCCCAAGGCGTGGAAGATGATGATCTCATCGATCCGGTTCAAGAACTCGGGCCGAAACTGGGCATGGAGGATGGCGTCGATCTGGGTTTGCATCTCGGCCCGCCTCCCCTCGCCCAGCTCCATGATCAGCTGGCTGCCCAGATTCGAGGTCATGATGAGGATGGTGTTCTTGAAATCCACGGTCCTGCCCTTGCCGTCGGTCATCCTCCCATCGTCCAAAATCTGGAGAAGCACGTTGAACACATCCGGGTGGGCCTTTTCGATCTCGTCAAAGAGGATGACCGAATAGGGCCTGCGCCGCACCGCCTCGGTGAGATACCCCCCCTCCTCGTAGCCCACGTAGCCCGGAGGCGCGCCGATCAGACGGGAGACCGAATGCTTTTCCATGAACTCGGACATATCCAGCCGGATCATGGCCTTTTCCGTGTCAAAGAGGAAATGGGCCAGGCTCCTGGCCAGCTCGGTCTTGCCCACCCCGGTGGGGCCCAGAAAGATAAAGGATCCCAGGGGCCGGTTGGGATCCTGCAACCCGGCCCGGGCGCGGCGCACCGCGTTGGCCACCGCACCGATGGCCTCTGTTTGGCCCACCACCCGCCGGGCCAGCTCGGCATCGGCATGGACCAGCTTTTCCTTTTCCCCGGAGAGCAAGCGGTCCACCGGGATGCCAGTCCACTTGGCCACCACCTGGGCCACATCCTCCTCATCCACCTCTTCCTTGAGCATCTGCCGGTCCTTCTGGATCTCGGCCAAGTGGGCGTTCTCCGCAGTCAGCTGTTTTTCCAGCTCCACGATCTTGCCGTAGCGGATCTCGGCCACCTTACTGAGATCGCCCTGGCGCTCGGCCTGCTGCTCGGCCACCCGCGCCTCGTCGATGCCGCTTTTGACCTTTCTGATCTTCTGAATGATATCCCGTTCCAGACTCCAGTGGCCCTTCATGGCGGTCAGGCTCTCGTTCAGCTCGGCAAGCTCAGCCTCGATCTTGGCCAGTCGTTCTTTCGAGCCGATATCACTTTCTTTTTTCAGGGCCTCCCGCTCGATTTCCAGCATGATCCGCTTACGATCCACCTCGTCGATCTCGGTGGGCATGGAATCGATCTCGATCCGCAACCGGGAGGCGGCCTCGTCGATGAGGTCGATGGCCTTGTCCGGCAAAAAGCGGTCGGTGATGTAACGGTTGGACAGGGTCGCCGCCGCGACGGTGGCCGAATCCTTGATCCGCACCCCGTGGTGGACCTCGTATTTTTCCTTGATCCCGCGCAGGATGGCGATGGTGTCGTCCAAGGAGGGCTCCTGCACCAGCACTTGCTGGAAGCGGCGTTCAAAGGCGGCATCCTTTTCGATGTACTTGCGGTACTCGTTCAGGGTGGTGGCGCCGACGCAGTGCAGCTCGCCCCGAGCCAGGGCGGGCTTGAGCATGTTGGAGGCGTCCATGGCCCCTTCCGCAGCCCCGGCCCCGACCAGGGTGTGGATCTCGTCGATGAAGAGGATCACCTCGCCAGCCCGTTTCTCCACCTCCTTGAGCACCGCCTTGAGCCGGTCCTCAAACTCGCCCCGATACTTGGCCCCGGCCACCAACGCGCCCAGATCCAGGGACAACACCTGCTTGTTGCGCAGGGTTTCCGGCACATCGCCGTTGACGATGCGCTGGGCCAACCCCTCGACAATGGCGGTCTTGCCCACCCCTGGCTCGCCGATGAGCACCGGGTTGTTCTTGGTCCGCCGGGAAAGCACCTGGATCACCCGCCGCACCTCGTCGTCCCTCCCGATTACCGGGTCGAGCTTGCCCTGCCGGGCAACATCGGTGAGGTTGCGGGCATATTTCTCCAGGGCCTGATATTTTTCCTCGGGATTGGGATCGGTGACCCGCTGGTTGCCGCGGATGGCGACCAGGGCCTGCAAAAAGGCCTCCCGGCTTATCCCTTTGCGCTTGAAGGCCTGGGCCGCCGGAGAGTCCTTGTCGTCGAGCACGGCCAGAATCAGATGCTCCAGGCTGACGTACTCGTCCTGCATCTCCCCGGCCACCTTGAAGGCCCGGTCCAGCAGGGCCTGAAACCGTTTTCCGGCATAGGCCTGGGTGTACCCGCCGCCGCTCACCTGGGGCAGCTTGGCCAGCAGCCCATCCATCTCCTGCCTCAGCAGACCAGGGTCCACCCCCAACTTCTGGAGAATAGGCACCACGATCCCATCGGGCTGGTCCAGGAGCACCCGCATGAGATGCTCGGGCTGGATCTCCTGATGCCCCTTGCCCTGGGCCAGATTCTGGGCCCCCTGCACCGCTTCCTGCGATTTCACCGTGAATTTATCAAACTGCATATCCGTTGCTCCTTCATCGGAAAAAATGAACCAAAGACGTCCCCCGCCCTGTACTGCGAATACCGTAAGCGCGCCCCCAGCCGCTGTCAAGGGCGGCGGATGTCAATCTGTTGACAGAGGCGATTGCGCCGAATTTGACTGATGATCCAAGGCAGAAAAAACGATTTTCTTGGTTCCTCCAGTAATTTTAAGGGAGGCGAAGAAAGGAGCCTTTCTGCTGTTCTCCCTTTCTTCTTTTGCGTGCCCAAAAGAAGAAACAAGAAAAAGGCACCCCAGCCAGTCCTGGCCCTGCGGGCTTCCCTTACTTCTCGACGAGGGCGGGACGCTAAAAAACTCGGGCTTCGCCCTCAGACAGTTTTAGCGTTTTTTCCCGCCCCCGTCTGCGAGGCGCGGCAGGACAAATGGGGGGGGAGAGGAAAAATCCCATTGGCACGCAGCCGAGCACCGGAGAGGCTGCCGAAAAAGGGATTTGCACTGTTTGAGCGCAGCGAGTTTGCAAAGCCCCGGCAGCATCGAGGAGCACAGGGCATCCCGCCCACGGCGGGACAAGAGACACAGGGTGCCCTTTCTTTGGTTCGTTTCTTTGGGCACGCAAAGAAATGAACAAGCTAATTTCACGTTCCGGCCAGTTTCAGCCCCCTGAATTCCAAAACGAACCTTTTTTACAAATCCGCCCCACATAACCTTTGCATTGCCCAAGACCTGAGGGATATATAAGCAAATCCGATTTGCAATCTTTCCTCAGGATAGCACATGCCAGACCTTGCCGTTGCCATCTTCATCATAACCTATCTCGGCGTGGCCATCGGCCGGATTCCCGGCCTGATGCTGGACCGTACCGGCATCGCCCTGTTGGGGGCAATCGCCATGATCGCCAGCGGCGCGGTGCCGCTCACCGAGGCCATGGCGGCCATCGACCTGCCCACCATCATCCTGCTCTACGGACTGATGGTGCTTTCCGCCCGGCTTAGGCTGGGCGGCTTCTACACCTGGGTTGCCAGCAGCACCACCACCCTGCTGGACCGTCCCCGGCTTTTCCTCCTCGCCACCATGCTGGTGGCCGGGCTGCTTTCCGCCCTGCTGGCCAACGACATTGTCTGCCTGGCCTTCACCCCGGTTCTCTGCCTGGCCCTGCTTAAAAAAGGACTCAACCCCCTGCCCTTTCTCCTGGGCCTTGCCGCAGCCAGCAATATCGGCTCGGCCGCCACCATCATCGGCAACCCGCAGAACATGCTGATCGGCCAAGTCGGCCATTTGCATTTCGGTCGCTTCCTGCTCTGGTGCACCCCGCCCGCGCTCCTCGCCCTGGGTGGCGCCTACGCTATCCTCTGCCGCGCCTACAAAGGCCGCTTTACCCTGCCCTCGGCCCCCAAAATCACAGAGGCGAGCTCCGAATGGCCCGAGTTCGACCGCTGGCAAAGCGCCAAGGGGCTCATCGCCATGCTGGTTCTGGTCACCCTTTTCTTTACCCCCATCCCCAGGGAGCTTTCCGCCATCACCGTGGCCGGGGTTCTGCTGTGCAGCCGGAAAATGCACTCCCGCCGGATCATGGAGCTGGTGGACTGGCACCTGCTCACCCTGTTCTGCTCCCTGTTCATCGTGGTCCACGGCATAACCAGCCGCGAGATTCCCAGGCTGCTCATGGAGGCCATGGCCGGCCACGGCTTGGCGATCACCAATCTCTTTGCCCTCACCGGCATCTCCACCATCATGAGCAATCTGGTCAGCAATGTGCCCGCCGCCATGTTCCTGGTCCGCTTTCTCGACCCCGGCGTGCCGGAACAGTGGTACGTCCTGGCCCTGTCCAGCACCTTTGCCGGAAACCTGATCATCATCGGCAGCATCGCCAATCTCATCGTCATCGAGCAGGCACGAAAATTCCACATCGAGATCAGCTTTAGGGAACACGCCAAGGTCGGCATCCCGATTACGCTTTTTTCTCTGCTCGTTCTGGTTTTGCTGCTATACTCGCGGCAGGCATAAAACCATCTCCACGTCATCTCTTTTACGGAAACATCTCCCATGAAAAGCCTCTGGCTTTCCACTGTCAGCGAAAAGAAACTCGACGCCGTCACAGAATGGCTGCTCGAACATGTGCTCACCTACGACCACTTTATCCAGGCGATGGTGATAACCTGCGCCCTGCTGATCGCCTTTCTGGCCGGCAACAGGATCAAGCAACGATTTTCCGCTCCCGATTTGAGCCGGAGGCGTTTCGGCCAGTTCCTTGCCACCGTGCTGCCCCTTGCCGCGCCCCTGATCTGGCTTGTGCTGCTGCTTATCTCGCTGCTGGTGGCCGTGGAAGCCGAATGGCCGCACAACCTGCTCACCATTCTCGTGAATCTGCTGGCGGTCTGGATCCTTATCCAGGCCACCTCCTCACTTTTCAACAAGACCTCCTGGGCCAGACTGGTCGCGGTCATCGCCTGGACCCTGGCGGCCCTCAACATCTTGGATCTGCTTGGCCCCACGGTCAGACTGCTTGACCGGCTCTCCCTCAAGCTTGGCGCGCTGCGCATCTCGCTGCTCACCGTGCTCGAAGGGTTCCTGACCCTGGCCCTGCTGCTCTGGGGAGCCCGCATCCTCTCCCATCTGCTGGAAAAACGGATCCGCGAAAACTCGGCTCTCTCGCCGTCCATTCAGGTGCTGTTCATAAAACTTTCCAAGGTCTCGCTCATCGGTGTCGCCATCCTGGTGGGATTGCGGATCGTGGGCATCGACCTCACCGCCTTTACCATCTTCACCGGCGCGGTGGGCGTTGGCATCGGCTTTGGTCTGCAAAAGATCGTCTCCAACCTGATCAGCGGCATCATCCTCCTGCTGGACAAATCCATCAAGCCGGGCGACGTCATCACCGTGGGCGAAACCTATGGCTGGGTCAACTCGCTGGGCGCCCGCTATACCTCGCTCATCACCCAGGACGGCAAGGAGTTTCTGATCCCCAACGAGGATTTGATCACCCAGCGGGTGGAAAACTGGTCGTTCAGCAACAGCACGGTACGCTTGAAGATTCCGGTGGGTATTGCCTACAGCTCGGACGTGCGCAAGGCCATGGCCCTCTGCGAGGAGGCGGCCAGACAGACAGAGAGGATCATCCGGACGCCGCCGCCCATTTGCCTGCTGGCGGGATTCGGCAACAGCTCGGTTGATCTCGAACTGCGCGCCTGGATCAACGATCCGGTCAACGGGGTCAAGAATGTGAAGAGCGATATTCTGTTAAGGATCTGGGAGAGCTTTCACGAACAGGGCATTGATATCCCCTATCCGCAGCGGGATATCCACATCAAGAGCATGCCGGTGGAAGCTGAAAGCCGTAAGCTGTAAGCTATTAGCTATAGCTACACCTCAAAGGCTTGGTGTGGTTCCGGTATCTCCACCATGGGGAAGCCGAGCTCCTGCCGCAGGCTCTCGGCAAAAGCAGTGGCCACGTCCTCCTCGCCATGCACCACAAAAGTGCGGGCCGGTTTCTTGCGCATGGCCCCGGCCCAGGCCAGCAACCCATCCCGATCGGCATGGCCGCTGAACCCGGTGAGGGTTTCCACCTTGGCCTTGAGCGGAAATTCCTCGCCGAAAATCCTTACCGTTTCCTGCCCTTCCACAATCCTGCGGCCCAGGGTATTGGGCGCCTGCCAGCCGGTGACCAGAATGGTGTTTTTCTTGTCGCTGATGCGCTTGCGCAGGTGATGCAGGATGCGGCCACCCTCCATCATGCCGCTGGCGCTGATAATGATGGCCGGCTCCCGTAAAAAATTCAGCTCCTTGGAATCCTCCACGCTCTGGGTGTACCGCAGGGTGTCAAAACCAAAGGGGTTGCTGTGGTTATCCTTCAATAAAAATTCCCGGATCTCGCTGTCGTAGGTTTCCGGATGCAACCGGAAGATATCCGTAACCCGGGTGGCCAACGGGCTGTCCACATAGATGGGCAGCCTGGGGATATCACGCTTCAAAAACAGCCTGTGCAAGGCATAGACCAGCTGCTGGGTCCGGCCCACGGCAAAGGCGGGAATCAAGAGCGTCCCGCCCCGCTGGTAGGTCTCGTTGACAATCCGCTCCAATTCCTTTTCCGACTCCGGGTACGGCGGATGCTGGCGGTTGCCGTAGGTGCTCTCCATGATGAGGATATCCGCGCCCTCGCTCAGCACGGCAGGGTCGTTGATGATGGGGATCCCACTCCGTCCGATATCCCCGCTGAAAACAAGGCGAAGATCGCGATTCTTCTCCCGGTCATGGATGTCGAGAATCACGTTGGCGCTGCCCATCATATGCCCCGCATCCACCAGGGTGAGATGCACGCCGGGCAGGATCTCCCGCTTGCGGTTATAACTGATGCCGACAAACTGGTCCATGGCGACCACGGCATCCTCCTTGGTGTAGAGGGGCTCGAACTCCTTCTGCCTGTTCTTTTTGCGTAACTTGTTGGCAAACTCCACATCCTGCTCCTGGATATGCGCGGCATCCATGAGCATCACCGCGCAGAGGTCGCGGGTGGCCGAGGTGCAGATGATGTCACCGGTAAATCCTTTTTTAACCAGACAGGGGATATTGCCGGAATGGTCGATGTGGGCATGGGAAAGAATCAGGCAGTCAAGATCCTTGCCCGCGCAAAAGCCGGTGCGGTTGAGCTCGAAGGCCTCCTTGCGCTTGCCCTGGAACAACCCGCAATCAAGGAGGATGCGTTTGCCGTTGACTTCGAGCAGATGCTGTGAGCCGGTGACGGTTTTCGCCGCGCCGTGGAAGGTGAGTTTCATGGTTGTGCTCCCTTGTTGGGTGATGTGCTTTGATTTCAGCATACAAAACCGGTGGGGGAAACAGAAGAAAAGATTTGGTGTGCATGGGGCTGACGATGCACGGACGGCACACCGTTTCGCTGGTTATCCGATTCTGATTTTTCCCCGCCTGCCTGAAACGAAGATAATTCTTGAATTGCTCCATGGTGTCAGGTAGACAGATAATACTCTGGCTAAAATTAGCCGGAATTATACAGCTTGCTCGATAATACCCCCATATGGGGTGGACATATGGCTATTTAAGCAAAAAAATACTCAGCATCTGCCCCCAAAAGATCACTTAATGGGCCGGAAATCGAGCAAAAACAAACAACCCGAGCTAGCTCGATAATATTATTAGCCTGGAAAGCATATGGCAGGAAGAAAACTCCGAGATCGTGAAGCAAAGGACATCCTCCTCGGATGGCCCACACGGACAAAAAAGCTATGGCCGCCTCCAGGTGGAAAGGGCTATTGGATTCAGGGGCAGCCCAAAAAAGCCAGAAACATGCCGGGGCCATGCCTATCGGCGCCGGGAGCGGCACTTTTCAAAACTCAGCCAGACGGCCTTTGGGTCCATTTTCAGGGGCAAACAAGCTGTGATGTTGTCGTCGTGGAAGTTTGTGGCACCATTCAAAATCTGAACGACAAGAGGTCTCGCTACGTTCCATCGAGTCACAGCCTCGTTCTGTCGTGCAAGAAAGAGTGGTTGGATGAAAAGGTGTCTGTAAACAAAGGGGGGCAGTTTCCCCGGTGGAAGGCTTCTGCATCATTTGGCAAAGCGCCCCATTTGGATTTGTCTGTGCCCGTTCGTCACTTGCGCGTTCTATATGCACTGCCAAATGACAATTATCACGAGTGGTGTGCGGAGCATGTTCCTACAGGATATGAGTTCTTCTGTCCGCATTCATCTCTTGACAGTTACAACAGTCAGAGGATGCAAACCTTTCTCCGACAGATGTCCATCGCAGCACAGTTCTACACCAAACCAAAGCCGGGCTGACCAGCTCATGGAAAATGACGGGAAAACCTTACGGCCTTAACGGGCAAGGCTTTTTGCCCGGACCTCATGAGCGGCGTTAGACCACAAGGAGATATCGTGGTTGAGAAAATTGGTCCAATTAAGAATCCGCTGACGATCATCGCAATATTCGCCGCTATCGCGGAGATCAGCGGCACCGTCGTTCTGCCGTTCATCGCCCCAACGAACCAATCCCTCTATGTGTGGTTCTTGATCATCTTTCCAATTCTGCTGATTGTCCTATTTTTTCTTACGCTGAACTTCAACCATAAGGTTCTCTACGCGCCGTCCGATTATCAGAATGAGGACAACTTTCTACGCTCACTCCCGAAAGCGACCTTTGCAGAGAAAGTTCTAAAGATAGAAGCCGAAATTGCAGAAGAGGAAACGGTGGCCAAAGATCTACCCAAGCCCGAGACGGTCCCCGCAACAATAGTCGGCGCAACCACATCTACCACTCGAAACTCAGCATTTTCTTATCAAACTCTTGTCCGCCGCAGTACCCAAGCTGCCTACATGCTGGCCGAAGACCTCATATTCCAGAAATTGAGCAAAGAATTTTCGACCGAAATCCAAAGAGAGGTCAAGCTAAATTCTTTAGCGGGTCGGTACATATTTGACGGCATCGTCAGGGAAAGAGGCGTCACAACAGTTATTGAAGTTAAGTACCTGCGAAATGCCTTGATGTCAGGCACGCAACTACGTGACACTCTTGCGCGCATTCAACAGAGTGTGAAGCTATTGCCTGCCGAACAAACCTCAAACTTTCGTGTTCTCCTTGCGTTAGCAACCGACGAAGGCGGCGTCAGCCACGGGCGAGTTGCGGAGCAAATTGACCACTATCGAAAAGACTTTTCCTTTCCCATCGAAATCAGGTTCTACAACCTTGCTGAGCTTGAGCGCGAGTTCAATGTTAAAGCCTAACCCTGCACCTTGGAGTTAGCACATGGGGTCTGGCCAAGGCAACCAATTGATTTAGTGAAGAAAAAACATGAAAAACGGGCCATATTCTGCCTTAATGGCACCATTCTAAGGGACAAAAGTGGCTTTTAAGTTCGTAGGTCGGGTAGAGGTACGAAACCCGACGTTTAAACGACAACATCATCTACAGCTCTACTGAAAATTGTCGGGTTTCGCTTTGCTCTACCCGACCTACAAAATACAAACTGCCGGAGTTCCGGAACAATATATGGAACTATTGTCACGGGCAAAATGGGGGCGGAGCCCGATATTTCTATTTTCCTGACTCTGCGCAGGGAAAAAGCAATAAAAAAGGCCATGCCCGATCGGAGCAGATTTTCCCTCTGCTCCAGCCAGCCATGGCCTGATTGCTTCTTTTGTTACGGGCTAGCCGAAACTCAGCCTTCCTCCACGCACACCCGGCAACGCCCGGTCTTTTTTGCCTGGTAGAGCACTTCATCGGCCCGCTGCAGCCACTCGTCCTTGCTCATTTCCGGGCTCCACTGAACAAGGCCGATGCTCACCCCCAATCTGCTGCCGTCCGCGGCATTCAGCTCAAGGCTATCGATGGCGCTGCACAGCCGCTCGGCCAGAAGCCGTGCCGGTTCAAGGGCGGTATCCGGCAAGACCAGCACAAACTCATCGCCGCCCATGCGCACCAGGAGATCGCTGTTGCGCACCATTCCGGTCAAGGTCTTGGCCACCATCTGCAAGGCGTTGTCCCCGGCGGCATGCCCCAGGGTATCGTTGATCTGTTTGAAATGGTCCAAATCCATGCTGGCCACGGTGATGGGCCTGCCATGGCGACGGGCGGTTTCCAGCATGGGCCCGATGCGCTCCTCAAAGACCCTGCGGTTGTCGAGGCCGGTGAGCATGTCCCGCCGTGCCTGGGTGAAAAGATCTTCATACATCAGGGCGCGTTGCAGGGGCTCTCCCAAAATCTCCAACGCATCGCGGAGAATCTTGGACTCCTTCGCATCAATGCAGGGTTCCCGACGCAGCAGCATCAGGCAGCCCTGGTTGGAGGCAAAGGACATCCGCCACTGCTGCACGAAGAATGAGCCCCACTCGCAACAGGTGTCATCCAGTTGACAATCTATCTTCTCGAATACCTCCTCGGCGGTCTGCATGGCCAGACGCCGGTCCGGCCCGTGGCAGGAGCAGATGATATGCACCCGGCTCCGGTCAAGGCTGCGGTAGGCAATCAGGTCATGCTCGACCAAGGGGGTCAGCCACACGGAAAAAGCCTCGATCATGCCTTGCAGGTCGGTGGCCCCGGCCAGTCTGGCATGCAGCTCGTTGACCTGTTTCAACCATTCCGATTGGCGGCGGTAGCGGTCGAGCTCCACCATCAGATGGTCCAGGTTGATCGGCCCTATCGTTTCCCTATCGGAGAGAGAGATTGCGGCATTCATTGCAACGGCTCCTTTCATTAAAAATGATTGTTACCTGGAGACAATGCCATATTCATGCCAAACCGCGAAAGATCACCCAGCCGGAGGCCTTGCCTGGCAAGGGAATAGACAAAAAATAAAACGCATCATGCTGAAATTAAAAGAAAAAATAATATTTACCGTAAATAGACCCAGCGTATTCCCGGACACCGTCCCTCCGGCATAAAGGGAAAAATTTTCCCGCTCCACCTGTCATCCTGCTGACACCATGGAAACTCTTTCGCCATTCCGGCAACACTGCTCCGCACGCAAAACAATCGTTTCCTTGCATCCACGACCGAAGCGGATATCATGAAAAAAACCATTCGCCCGCCAATTCAGAAAGAGACGTTTCCGCAGCCATGACTCCCCCAGCCAACCGCCGCATCATCCACCTCGATATGGATGCCTTTTACGCCTCGGTTGAGATCCTCGACAATCCCGCCCTCCGGGGGTTGCCCGTGGTGGTGGGCGGCAACAGCAATCGCGGGGTGGTTTGCGCCGCCTCCTATGAAGCGCGAAAATTCGGGGTCCATTCGGCCCTGCCCTTGCTCGCTGCAAGAAAGCTCTGCCCGCAGGGGGTGTTTCTCCCGGTTCGCATGGCGCGGTATCAGGAGGTTTCCCGCCGGATCATGGATATCTTCCAGCGCTTCACCCCGCTGGTGGAACCCCTCTCCCTGGACGAAGCCTTCCTGGATGTCACGGCCAGCCGGCAGCTGATGGGCACGGCGGAGGATATTGCCATACAGATCCGAGCGCTGGTGAAAGAAACCATGGGCCTCACCGTCTCGGCCGGGGTCGGCGGTTCGAAACTGGTGGCAAAGATCGCTTCCGACCTCAACAAGCCGGACGGCCTGACCATTGTCCCTCCCGGCGAGGAAGAATCCTTCCTCGCCCCCTTGCCCATCGGCCGGTTGTGGGGAGTGGGCCATACCACCAGGGAGGCCCTGGCCATGATCGGGGTAAAAACCATCGGCGACCTGCGCCGCATCCCCCTCGCCATCCTCACGGCCAAATTCGGCAAGGCAGGCCTCATGCTGCACGAATCGGCCCTGGGCATCGATTTTCGTCCGGTTGAACCGAGACAGGAGGCCAAGTCCATCGGCCACGAAGAGACCTTTGCGGAGGATCTGCGCGACAAAAAAAGGATCCAACAGGAGCTGCTGGCCCTGTGTATCAAGGTGGGCAAACGGACGCGGGACAAAGGCTTGGTTGGCAGAACCGTGACCATCAAGGTCAAATACCGGGATTTCGCGCAGGTGACCCGCTCGCTCACCCTGGCCGAGGCGGTGGCGGACGACAGGTCGCTCTACCAGACGGGATGCCGGCTGCTGGCCAAAACCGAGATCACCCTGCGCCCCATCCGCTTATTGGGGATATCGCTTTCCAACCTGATCCCGGCCGAGGCGTCGGGCCAGTTGTCCCTGTTCGGCCAGAGTCGGACCAGGCTGAAGGATTGCCGCCTCTACAAGGCGATCGACACCATCAGCGACCGCTATGGCAGCGGCAGCATTGTGCCGGCTGCCTTGGTGGAAAAAAGGGAGGAAGAATCGTAAGGAGAGAGGGCGAGCCTTGCGGGCATCACCCGGGGGAACACAAAATGGGCACGGAGGCCCCTTGTTTTGGCGTTTTCCTATGCCTTCTCCGCGACCCAGCCGCAAAAAAGATAGGCCTGAAAAAATTTATGGATATTTTTGAACCCGGCCTCCCGCAACAAGCTGTTCATCCTGTCTTCGGTGATGAACCGGATGTCCCGGACGATGTGCGCGAAGTCCTTCTCAACCTCTTCGGCATCCTCCCCCAGACGAAGCTGCCTTGCCTTCCAGGTTGCGAGAAACACCTCGAATTCCCTGGAGGTGTTGTCTCCGACCAAATCAATGATGATGAACTTCCCTCCTGGTTTCAGCCGGGAGGATATTTCCCGCAGGTATTCCTCCTTTGCCCCGTTGTCGGGGATGAACTGCATGACAAGGATCGAGGTGGCGGCATCAAAGGGCAGCTCGTTGCGCAGATCCTTAACCCAGCCCAGATGCAATTGGACCCGGTCATATAAATTCAAATCCTCGACATGGATCCTGGCAACGGCAAGCATCTTTTCCGTCGGATCCACCCCGGTAATCCGCCAGGAGGGGTTTGCCTGGGCACACGAAACAGCTTCCTGGCCTGTGCCGGCCCCGGCGACAAGGATCTCTGCCTGTGAAGGGAAATGGCTATGGAGGAGGCTCAGGGAAAGATCATGCATCGCCTCGTAACCAGGCACAATTCTCCTGATTTTTGCATCATAGACGTTTGCACGGTTTGCATCGAAATGTTTGGTGGCATCAAAATCACGATTGTTCTCCGCCATGGCAACTACCCCCCAAGATGATTTGAGTTCCCCTCAATACCTCAAGCCAACCCGATCCCGCACCATATCCAGGGTGACGATCGCCTTTTCCCTGGCCTTGCCGGCGCCGCGATGGAGAATATCCCGCACCTGGCCCGGATCGGCCAGCAACTGCTCCCGCTTCTCCCGGGCCTCGCGGAAATATTCCCAGAGCAGATCGAGGAGTTCCAGCTTGATCTTGCCGTACATGGCCCCGCCGTTCACATAGAGGCCATGCACCTCGGCCAGCCGGTCCGGTGGGGCGAAGAGCTTATAGAGGCTGAAGAGATTGCACTTCTCCGGATCCTTGGGCTCCTCCACCGGGGTGGCGTCGGTGACAATGGCCATGACCTTTTTCTTCAGCTCCTTTTCGGTGGCGAAGATGGGGATGGTGTTGCCGTAGGATTTGGACATCTTCTGCCCGTCCAGGCCGGGGATGGTGGCCAGGTTGTCGTCGATGACCGGCTCGGGCACGACAAAGGTCTCGCCATAGGTGTTGTTGAACTTGATGGCGATATCGCGGGCCACCTCCAGATGCTGCTTCTGGTCCTTGCCCACCGGCACCCGTTCGGCCTGATAGAGCAGGATGTCGGCGGCCATGAGCACCGGGTAGGAAAACAGGCCGTGGCTGGCGGCCACCCCTTTAGCGGTTTTGTCCTTGTAGGAATGGCACCGCTCCAGCAATCCCATGGGGGTGAGCACGGAAAGAATCCAGGTCAGCTCGGTGACCTCGGGCACGTCGGACTGCACCCAGAAGATGCACCGCTCCGGGTCAAGGCCCAGGGCGAGAAAATCCGTGGCCGCCTCCAGGGTGCCGCGCGACAAGCGCTCCCGATCCTGCACCGAGGTGAGGGCATGAAGGTCCACGATAAAGGCGTACAGCTCGCTGGAATCCATGCTTGCGATCATGGAACGCATCATGCCGAAGTAGTTGCCGATATGGAGCTGGCCAGAGGGCTGAATCCCGGATAAAATTCTCATTACAGTTCTCTCTTGATAGCGGACAGGCGGAGGATGTTGCCCAACCGGGCGTAAGCCGCCGGATTATCACTGCACCTTGCACTGATACTGTGAGGCAGTGATGTTAAAAAAAAAAGGCAGGGACGTCCATCTTTTTCTGTCCCCGCGTTCTTTGGCTTCTTTTTTGCGATTGACAGCCCCCACGCCCGGCGGTACACCTTTCCATGCAGCCCCGCATGTTCGAGGCCACGGAGAAACCATGAAAAAACATACCTGTATCCCAACCTTGCTCGCCCTTGTTTTCCTTGCCAACGGATGCACCCTGCCCCCGGTGCATGACCCGTCTTCCCGCCCGGACAAAGAGACAACAACAGGCAAAAGCTCCCAGCCGGAAAAGCCCGCCCAAACGGCTCACCCGGAAACAAAAGGGAAACGGGTTTCCCTCATCCCCCAGGAAAAGGCTGCGCAAACCGTCAAGGAAACGCCACCGGACAAGGGGGGTGCTCCGGCCCAGGAAGCGCAACCGGCTCCGCCGCAGCCGCCGCCCCAGCCGCAGGCCCAGATCTTCACCGATTACAACACCGGCCTGATTTTCACCTACCCCCGGCCCTGGCGTGTGGTCTCGACCCAGGGAGAAGGATCCATCCTTGGCCGCGACGGCCAATCACAACTGACCACCCGTTTTGTCACCCTGACCGCGGACAAGGACAAGAGTTCGCAAAGAGGTTATTTTTATGCCCCCGAAGACAGCCTCACCGGGACAATCGGCAAAACCCTGAAATCCATCCTCGGCATCGCGGACAAACAGGCCGCACCGGGAAAACCGCCCATCGATGTGCTGCTGACCCAAAAGCATTTCCCCAACCTCATCATCGAAAAACGCTATCGGGGGAACAATGGCGGAGTGATTGTCCAAAAATGCCGCAACAAACAGCTTCCGGGGTCGATCCAAGTGTACCACATCTTCATCGGCGACAAGGCAGCCTCGTTCAGCCTCGCCGAGGTGAAGAACCGCCAGGTCAAACTCGAGATGCAGCAGATCGTGCTTTCCACCAAGAAACCATAAAGACTTGAAGGCCATGGGAACGAAGATGGAGCAAACATGACCAAACCACAATTTCCCAAACCATTCAAACACGAGCATCCGCCGGTACAAAACGTCAACCAAATCATTGCAACCCAACTGACCTTCGGACAAAAAGCCTCCGACTGGGTTGCAGCAAATCTGGGGAGCTGGTGGTTCATCATCATCCAAACAATAATCCTGGCAATCTGGGTTATTGTCAATATTACCGCCTGGGTGCGCCACTGGGATCCCTACCCCTTCATTTTCATGAATCTGGTCCTCTCCCTGCAAGCCGCCTATGCCGCGCCCATCATCATGATGAGCCAGAACCGGCAGGCCAATCGAGACCGGCTGGAGGCACACAACGATTACCTGATCAATAAAAGGGCCGAACATGAGGTCCGCGCCATTCTCGAACACTTGGCGGCGCAGGATGCGGCTCTGCTTGAAATACATCGATTGCTTGCCGTGTTGCAGGAGCAAAAGAGCATCGCCGGACCGAGCTCCACATAGCCAAAAATTAGCTGAACACACGGGCACGCTCTAACAAAAAAAGCCTCTTCCCGCAAAGGAAAGAGGCTTTTTTTTGTAACACAGACCTCGGGGGCTATGAGTTCAGGTACTGATTGATCCCATCGGCAATGATCTTGAAAATCTCGGTGAACCGTTCCTCGTTGCGCTCAAGTAAGGTGATGCGGAAGCCCTGCAACTCGGTGGCAAACGAGGAAAGCGGCACCACGCAGACGCCGGTGGCCCCCAGCAGGTAATAGACAAACCGCTTGTCATGGGCCACATTGGGGCCACCCACCAGAGCCTCCACCTGGGTGCGGACCTCCTTGCTGCCGATGGAGAGGGTTTGCCGGCTGTTCAGCCGCCCTTCCTTGAAAACCACGCTCATGTAAAACGCGCCGTTGGTCCGGTTTACCAGCACGCCGTCGATGTCCTTCAGAGCCTCGTAGGCGATGTTGGAAAACTTCTCGTAACGGCTGATCCTCTCCTGCAGATAGGGGACATACTGCGGGTGGCTGAGAATGGCCGGAATCGCCCGTTGCGGCAAGGTGGTGGAGCAGACCTCCACCATCTTGGCATTGAGGATCGAGGTCACATACTTGGCGAACATGGGATCGCGGTCGGCGTTGTAGACTTCGATCCAGCCGCAGCGGGAGCCGGGCCAGGGCATTTCCTTGGAAATACCCCGCATGCAGATGGCGGGCACATCCCCGATCACCTCGGCCAGGGGCAGGGTTTTTTGGCCGTTGTAGATGATGGCCTGGTACACCTCGTCGCAGATCACGAACAGGTCGTACTTCCGGGCCAGCGCCACCATGCCCCGCAGGATCTCCTCGGGATAGACCGCGCCGGTGGGGTTGTCCGGGTTGATGATCAGGATGCCGGCCACGGCGGGGTTGTACTTGATCCGTTTTTCCAGATCATCGAGATCCGGATACCAGAAATTATTGGGGTTCAGCCAGTAGGTTACCGGCCGGTCTCCGGCATGGGCCGCTTCCGCCGAGGAATGGGTGGTGTAGCTGGGCGAGGGTACCACCACGCGGGCGGTCGGGCGCAAAAAGCCGAAGACCTTGCTGATCGCATCACCCAGGCCGTTGAAAAAAATAATGTCATCGGGGCCGATCTGCGCCCCGCCGCGCTTGTTGGTCCTGGCGGCAAGAAACTCGCGGGTCGCCAGCATCCCCCTGGTCGGACAATAGCCGTAGGTGGCATCCTCCATGACCAGATCGGCAACGACCTGCTTCATCCATTGGGGAATCTCTTCGCCCTTGGCAATGGGGTCGCCGATATTTTCCCAGTACACCTTGGTTCCCAGCTTCTGCAACTTCTCGCCGACATTGACGATGTTGCGGATCTCGTAGGTCAACTCCCCGGCGCCGCTATGCAGGATATCAGTACGCATGCACGCAATCTCCCTTGAAAAAATCGTGGCTGTATTCGTTGCGACTGGCGGGATTTACAAGCAAATCAGGAGAATACACTCTGCGGTGTGGCAACACACCTCGCCCAGGCGCAAGGATAAAGGGTATTTATTAACACCAGCCATTATCAGAAGTCAATAAGTCCTTTACCAAGGGTGCGACATTGCCGATAGAGAGGGTAACAGATGGGCACGGAAGCCCATGATCAGCCCGCACAGGCAGGAGGTATCGGAATGGCAATCATTCGGTTTTCGATTCTCGGCGATGTGGTTCGATTCGGAGCCAGGGAGAGGCAAAAAATCACGAGCAAAGGGTGCAACGAGCCGTACAAGGACCGCTACTGGTGCCCGAGAAAGAAATGGTTCAACACGGAACCGTGCCCATTTCGCTGTCAGCGGGAATGCGAAAACTACCAGGCCATGTGCGGAGTGATTTAACTCCCCGTGCCGATCAGACGGCGATATGAAACCGGGCGGGCGGCCGCATGAGTCCGGCCATGATGGCGGCGGCGGGATTTTGCCCTTTCGGGGGTGGCTCTTGCCCGGAGGGTTCTTCCTTGCCGGGCTGATCCTCGGACACCGCGCCCTTTTCCCCGGTTGCGGAAGGAGATGCCCCTGCCGACCCGGCCTCGGGGATCGCCTTGCCCTCCGCTTTCCCCTTGGTCTGCTCCAGACGGACCATCTGCAACTCCTGGCTGGCCTCGGTAATCACCAGGGAAGCCCTGGCCGCGACCTTCTGGTCCTGGGGAGAGGGGTCAGCCGGCGCCAGGGCCGCGGCCCGCACCGTCTGCATCTTGCTGATGGTTGCCTCGGGGCTCGATTCCTTTCCGGTGTCGATCCCAACCTCGCCGCCCACGGCATACTGTTTCCCGTCAGGCCCTTGCGCGTATTGAAAATTGGCGCCCCCGGTGGCATAGGAACCGGCGGCGGCCAGATGCGCCATTTCATGGGCACGGACCTTGGTGTCGATCATCTCAAGCTCGGCTACCTGAAGCCGCTCCGCCTGGGTAAGCACCTCGCCGTCCGCGCTTTTTGGCCCGGTGGCCGCTTGTGGTTTTTCCTTTACAGGCTCGGCGGTCTCCTGCCCAGCGGTCTCCTGTCCCTTGCTCACCGGGGCGGATTTTATCTCTCCGCGTACGCCTGAAGGTTCCGCTCTCTTTTCTTCTTGTTCCGCAGCAGCCACCGCAGGAACGGGAACATCCTTTTTCACCCCGGCCTGTTCGGCATAGGCCTGCGCCGCGCAGGCCGGACACGTTTTGCACCCGCAGGGCCTGGCCCCCGCCGTAGCGGCCGGACTTGCGGTGGCCATGTTCTTCCAAGGCTGCCCCTGCACGAACACATCCGCCGAACCATTGTCTTGCCTTGCGCTTCCCGCCGCGCCGCCGGAAAGAGGAGACGGATTTTCTCCCCCCCTGACCGCGACAGGACTCAAACCTGAAAGAAGAGCGTTGATCCGCATAATCTCCCCCACGACTGCTGTGCCGATTCTCAAGAAAAAAACTTACCTGTTCCTGTATCGACATCCTGCGCGCAAAACTTGAGCATTTTCTATTTTTTATTGTGATGGGGGTCGAATGCCCGCCGACACCGGATCATGGCACAAAAAAAACGGGTTGGCCACCTGCGGCCAACCCGTTTTTATCCTGTCATCCTTCCAGCCGGCTGTTCTTTTCAGGCCCGCTCGGTAAGGGGCACAAAGGGCCGCCGTTTGGGGCCCACGTAAATCTGCCTGGGGCGGCTGATCCGCCAGTCGGGATCGTCCCACATCTCCTTCCAATGGGCAATCCAGCCGGGCAGACGCCCAAGGGCGAACATCACCGTGAACATATTGGTGGGGATGCCGATGGCCCGGTAGATGATGCCGCTGTAAAAATCCACGTTGGGGTAGAGGTTTCGCTCCACGAAATATTCATCCCGCAGGGCCACCTCTTCCAGCTCCTTGGCGATGTCCAGCAGGGGGTCGGAGATGTTCAAGGCCGCCAGCACATCGTCGCAGGCCTTCTTGATGATCCGCGAGCGCGGGTCGTGGGTCTTGTAAACCCGATGCCCGAAACCGACCAAGCGGAAGGGATCGGCCGGATCCTTGGCCTTGGCGATATATTTTTTATAATCCCCGCCTTCCGCGTGGATCTGGGAGAGCATCTCCATCACCGCCTGGTTGGCCCCGCCGTGGAGCGGCCCCCACAGGGCGTTAATTCCGGCGGAGATCGAGGCGTACAGATTGACCCGGGCGCTGCCCGCCACCCGCACCGTGGCGGTGGAGCAGTTCTGCTCATGGTCGCCGTGCAAAATCAGCAACTTGTTCAGGGCTCGGACCACCGTATCGTTGATCTCGTAGGGCTTGACCGGCGAATCGAACATCATGTTCAAAAAGTTGGCGCAGTAGCTCAGGTCATGCCGGGGGTAAACCAGGGGCTGGCCCATGGATTTCTTGTAGGAAAAGGCGGCGATGGTCCGCACCTTGGAGAGCAGCCGGGCCGCCATCTTGTCGATGTTTTCCAGGGGGTTGTCCAGCATGTCCGGGTAAAAGCTGCACAGGGAATTGACCATGGAAGACAGAATGGCCATGGGCGGACTGTTGGGCGGATAGCCGTCGAAGAAGCGGATCATGTCCTCATGGACCATGGCGTACTTGCCGAGCATCTGGCTGAACTTACTCAGTTCCGCCTGGGTGGGCAGGCTGCCGTGATCCAGGAGATAGGCGACCTCGACAAAGGTGCAATGCTCGGCGAGATCCTCGATGGCATAGCCGCGATAGCTGAGAATCCCCTGCTCCCCGTCGAGAAAGGTGATGCTGCTGCAACAGGAGCCGGTATTCATGAAGCCGCTGTCCAGGGTGATGTAGCCGGACTGGGCGCGCAAGGCCCGGATGTCGATGGCCTTTTCCCCCTCGCTGCCGACAACAACCGGCAGCTGGTAGACCTTACCGTTAAGCTTCAACTCCGCTGTTTCTTTCCCAACAACCACGTTTCCCATAAGTGCCCTTCGCTGCGACAGCGCCTCAATCAGACGGCTCGCCTCTGTTTTCTAAAAACCGTAATGAAAGATCATCTCAAATCGTTTAGTATACTTGGATACCTTTTTTTTTCAAGTCCCAACCTGGAATCCCCGCCCGCAAGGAGAGCCGTGGCAATGCAGACAAAAAACGATTTGTACCGGCAGCGGCTCGAAAAATTTATCGAGGAGGTCACCCTGTACCCTGTCTCCTGCGAACGGCTGGCCAAGGGACGCGACGACATTGCCTGGCTGGACGCGGTGCTGGCCGGGGGGGCGAAAATCGTCCAACTGCGGGACAAGGAGTCCGACGGACTGCGCCTCTGCGAAAAGGCCAAGATCTTCCGCCAAAAAACCCTGGAAGCAGGCGCCCTGTTCATCGTCAATGACCGGGTGGATATCGCCCTGATCAGCGGCGCCGACGGGGTCCATCTCGGCAACGGCGACATCCCGGCCCCGGAGGTCCGCGCCCTGGCCCCGGATCTCATCATCGGCGTTTCCTGCAACACCGAAGAACAGGCCGCCACCGCCGAGAACCGCGGGGCCTCCTACTTTAACATCGGGCCAATTTACGCCACCCAGACCAAGGACGGCCTCTCCGCCTTCCTCGGACCTGCGGCCATAAAAAGATTCAGCGCCCGATGCCCCCTGCCCTTCACGGTCATGGGCGGCATCAAAAAGGAACATATCCCGGAGCTGATCGCCATGGGGGCCAGACGGTTGGCCGTGGTCACGGCCCTGACCCAGGCCGACGATATCAGTGCGGAAACCAGCGCTTGGCTGGCCGCGATCAAGCACCTGACAACACTTGCCTGAGGCAAGAGCACAGCAAAGGAAAACCCGTGCCTACCCTTAACCAACGACTCGAAGACATCAAGCTGCTCATGCAATACGGAGTTCCCCCGGAGGCACTGGCCAAAGCCACTGCCCTGGTGGAAAAACACGACACGGACAGCGTGGCCCTGAACATCTTCCACTCCTTTTACAGCTATCTGCCCGAGGGATTGGAAGACGCCATCACCGTGCTTCGCCTGCTGGACCGCAGGCAGGGAACATTCCTGATCTGCGCCAGCACCGGGCAAAATGACTATCTCTACCTGGCCGCCAGCGAACAGGCCGAATTCCTTGGCCCCCTTTCCGAGGGCATCTGGGAGGAGGAGGTTTTGGCCTTCTTCAACCATGAAAACCGCGAAGCCTTTCTCAAGAAATATGCGGATCTCGCAGCCTTCCCGGTCTATGTGCCGGCCCACCTCCACCCCGATCTCTGTCCGGTCTGCCATGTGGCGGACGGCGAGATCCACACCCTGGGCTGCCCGGTGGAGATCTGCCCCTGGTGCGGCGGGCAGTTGACCTCCTGCGGATGCCGCTTCACCCTGCTCAATCGCACGGACCTGAAAAGCGAAGCCCAGCTTGAAGAGCTGCTTATCCTGCTCAACAAAAAAGGGCGGCTCCCCTTCTCCGCCGAGGAACACCGGCCCGCCTATCCCCTCACCCCGCTCGATTTGGAATAACCCGTTACTTGAGGGTTTTCAAATACCGGTAAAACGGCGAGTCCGGAGAGATCACCAGCCGGGTGTTTTCCCCCATGGTCTGGCGGTAGGCATCCATGGTCTTGGTAAAGGCGTAGAACTCGGGATCCTGATTGTAGGCATCCGCATAGATCCTGGCGGCTTCGCCATCGGCCTTGCCTTTGATCTCCTGGGTCTCGCGGACAGCCAGGGAGCTGACTTCCTTCAATTCCCGATCGAGCTTGCCGAGGATCTCGGATTTCTGCCCCTCGCCGGTGGAGCGCTTTTCCGCCGCGATCCGCTTGCGCTCCGAGATCATCCGCTCGTACACCCGCTGCTGGACCGTGTCGATGTAGTTGACCCGTTTGAACATCACATCCACCAGCTCGATGCCGTACTGGGGCGTCACCTTGGAGGCGGCGGCATGGATCATGGCGGAAATCTTGTCCCGGCCGTATTGGATCTGCTCATCCTTGCCCGCAGGGCCAAAGCCCATCCCTTCCGGATCCCAATCCGAACTGCGAATGATCTCGACCAGATCGTTCTTGTTCACCAGATCCCGGACCGTGCCGTCGATGATATCATCGAGGATGGTCATGGCCCGGTTCTCGTTGTTCACCGCCTGCAGAAAAACCAGGGCGTTGGAGATCCGCCAGCGCGCCGTGACATCGAGATAGACAAAGGTCTTGTCATTGGTCGGGATCTGGTTGGGATCCCCGTCCCAGATGAGGATCATCTTGTCAAAAAAAGTGACCTCCTGGATAAAGGGGGTCTTGAACTTCAACCCGGCCTCGGTGATGGGCTTGCCCACCGGCCTGCCAAACTGGGTAATCACCGCCTGCTTGCCCTCGGGCAAAACGAAAAACGCATTGGCCAGCACCACTCCCGCCGCTATCACCGCCGCTATCAACACACCACGCAGTATCCTGTTCACTGGCTTCCCCTGTCTTTTTTCTTGGGCCCTGCTGCAACCTGGACGAAGAATATCCCCCTATCTATGGGGTCTTCGGCGCACCCTTGTTCCCGCCCCGCACGTCGAGAAACGGCAGAATCCCGCCCTTGTCCCCGTCAACCACATAGATCTCGGTGACCTTGGGCAGAACCTCCTGCATGGTTTCGAGATACATCCGCCTGCGGGTGACATCCTGGCCGCCCTTGTACTCCTTGAGGATGGCCAGGAACCGGGAGGCCTCGCCCTTGGCCAGGTTCACCCGCTCCACCGCGTAGCCGTGCGCCTCTTCCAGCATCTTTTTCGCATCGCCCCGGGCCTTGGGCACCTCCCGGTTATAGGCCTCCTCCGCCTCGTTCACCAGCCGTTTCATATCCTGATCCGCCTCATTGACCTCATTGAAGGCAGGTTTTACCTGATCCGGGGGATTGACGTCCTGCAGCTGGACAGTGACGATCTTCACCCCGGCCTGGTAGCGGTCCAGGGATGCCTGCACCTCGCGCTGGGTGGCGGCCGCCAGCACCTCCCGGTTGCTGAGCACGTAGTCAAAGGTCATGTTGCCGACGATGCGGCGCAGGGCCACCTCGGAGATATCGCGGACCGCCTCCTTGACATTCTTGACCTTGAAGGCGAAGAAGATGGGATCCTGCACCTTGTACTGGATGATCCACTCCAGATCGATGACATTGCGGTCGCTGGTGAGCATGAGCGATTCGCCCTCATACCCGGTCTTCACGAACTCGGTGCGCTGCCCAGGGGTCTTGGTCCGGAAGCCGAACTCCTCCTTGCGGACGTTTTCCACGTCGACCTTGATGACCTCGTCCATGAAGGGCAGCTTGAAATTGAGCCCCGAGGAGGTGGTTTTGACGTATTTGCCAAACCGGAGCACCACGCCCTTTTCGCCGGGAGCGATGGTATAAAAGGCGGAATACAGGATGTTGCCCAGAAGGAAGATGCCGATGACCAGGCCGATCCTGCCGAAACGGCCCCAAAGGCCCGCGCCGGGAAAACCCTGGCCCGGACGGCCGGGAGTGCCGGTTTCGCCCTGCCCCCCGCCGGTGCCGCCCCCTTCAAAGAACTCCTTGATCTTGGTGAGCAAAAGGGCGATAACCTCTTCCGGGGTTTGCGGCCCTTTCTTCTTGCCCCAAGGTGGCTGCTGATCATCCCAAGCCATGGGCTTGACTCCTTTTTTAAATTTATACCCGGATTATCCCGCGGCATGGGCGAATCCGCCCCCTGCCCGATCAGGGCACATCTCTCTACAACAGACCTTCCCACGGATACAGGGCGTACAGCCAGCACCCGACCACCATCGCCAGGCTGCCGATAAAGAGCAGCCATTGCCCAAGGGGAGGCAGAACCCGCTTCCCGGCAATCCCCAGCAGGGCGCCGAGGCTCATCCCGGCCAGCAGCCCTACAACGACTCCCCAGAAATGCGCGCCCAGATCGGTGCGCTCGCCGGAAGAACCCATGAGTGCCAGCAGGCTTGCCGCGCTGCCCAGGGCAAGCACCATCTCTTGCCAGCCGCCGATCCGGCGCAACCGCATGCCGCTCAGCATGCCGACCATACCGAAAACCGCGGTGGAAAATCCGATGGAATGATAGGCATCATCGTGAAAAAACACATTGATTCCATTGGCAAGAACCCCGACAAGCAGCACCGAGAACCAGGCAATGCCGCTGCCAAGATGCCGGCAGAGGGAATAGACCAGCAACCCGCCGAAAAAGACATTGCCCAGAAGATGCACACTGTCGGCATGGAGGGTCAGGGCGGTAATCAGCCGCCACCACTGCCCGTCGCTCACCACCCGAACCCGGTCGAGTCCGCCGCCGGCAAACCAGTGGCTGTGGCTCTCCCAACCGCCGGTGACGGCATGGAAAACGACCAAGGCTCCGATAACCGGCAACACGGGCGGCGCGTGCTCGACAATGGCCGCCCCCTCTGGGCGTGCCGCCCGCTCCGGCGGCCAGTTGTGGTTTTCTTCGGTGAAAAGTCGCAGCTCTTGCGTGGCGCGGGAGAGGTCTTCCTCTGCGACCAGAAGCCGCCAACCCGCTTGGTCATGGCGCAGGCCATGCTCGATGGCTGCGGCGTGCAAAACCAAGGACCAGAGATGGGCCTGGTCCCCATTCGGAGTCGCTCCGGCGGATACCCGCCGCTCCGGCCGGGTGTCATGCTCGTATCCGGACAGCTTTTCGGACTGCGCCCCCATCGGCTATTCCGCGCCGAACTTCAGCGCCTCGCCCTGGGCTCCCTTGCTGGAGAGCATGACAATATCAACCCTCCGGTTGACTTTCCGCCCGTCCTCGGTGGCGTTGTCCGCAATCGGCCGGTATTCACCATACCCGGTCACGGAGAGCTTGGAGCCCTTGAAACCGTGCTTCTCGATGAGGTAATGGACAATACTGTTGGCCCGGGCGGTGGAGAGTTCCCAGTTCGAAGGAAAGGCAGGGGAACTGATCGCCACATTGTCCGTATGCCCTTCGATGCGGAGGGTGTTGTCATAGCGGGAGATGGAGGTGGCGATCTTGTCCAGCAGGGGCAGGGCCTCGGGCTGCACCTTGGCAGTGCCGGAGGGGAAAAATCCCGCCTCTTTCAGGCTGATCACCAATCCCCGTTCGTTGATGGTCAGCTGCACCTCGTTTTTGGCGCCATACTCCTGAAGCGTGTTCTGGATATCATTCTTGACCTGGCTGAACTCCTGGGCCTCGGCCGCGGCAGTGGCCTCATCCTGGGACTGGGACGGCACCGGCGGCTCCACCGCTTCGGGGATCAAGCCGAAATCCTTGTTGCCGATAACCTTGAGCGCCGGAGTCAGGGTCTGAGGCCCGGAGAAAGAGGATTGAATGGAGGCCTGCACCTCCTCCATCTTTTTCTGGTCCACGATGGACATGGCGTAGAGCATTACAAAAACGGCAAAAAGCAGGGTGATGAAGTCCGCATAGGAAACAAGCCACCGCTCCAGATTCGGTTCCTTCTCGTGGGCTTTTTTCTTCTTCGGTCTGTTCATGGGAATCGCTCCCCCAGGGTATTAGGATTTCCGTAGCCACAGGATGACAAGCGTTCAGCAGCACTGCTGAACGCTTACCGCTCATGAACCGCCGGCGCCCCGGCTGTAGATGAGAACGCCGCTGGTCAGGGTAAAACCCCGCAGCCGTTTTTCGATCATTCTGGGGTTCTCGCCCTTCTGGATGGCAAGAAGGCCCTCGATCACTATTTCCCGCTGGAGGATCTGTTCCTTCAAGCGTTTCTTGAGCTTGGTGCTGATGGGAATGCAGACGATATTGGCGGTCATCAGGCCATAGATCGTGGCCACGAACGCCACGGCTATGCCCGCGCCGAGCTTGGAGGTGTCGGAGAGATTGTTCATTACATGGATCAGGCCGAGAACCGCGCCGATAATGCCGATGGTCGGGGCAAAGCCGCCGGCGGCCTCAAACACCTCGGCGCTGACCTTGTGGCGCTCCTCGAAATTGGTGAGTTCGATCTGCAGGACCGCCATGACCTCCTCGGGGTCCATCCCGTCCACGACCATCTCCAAGCCCTGGCCCAGAAAGCGGTCCTTGACCCGCTGCGCATCCTGCTCCAGGGTTATCAGGCCGTTCTTTCTGGCGGTGCTGGCAAAACCGACCAATTTACCGATCAGATCCTCGGGATCCTCCTCCTGGGGCAAAAAGACCGTAACCGCGCTACTGAAGGCCCGCAAAAGATCCTGAAGAGGAAAGGAAACAAAGGTCGCCCCAAAGGTTCCCCCTAAAACGATAATGGCCGCGGTGGGCTGGAGAAGGGCATCGATGTGGCCGCCTTCAAGTATCTGGCCGCCGATCACGGCTCCGAAGCCCATAACCAGGCCGATAATGGTAGCTATATCCATATGCTCTGCGACTCCGTTGAGTTATCCAAGGGGAAATGCCAGATTATAGCACGGTTCCCCCATCCCAGGTCAACAAAAAGAGAGGCAGGAGTGCGGAGAGACCGGAATGCCGGGCTCTCGCATCCAGCAGGCCCAAGCCGTTGCGCACGGCAAAAAAAAAGGTCATGCCGAAGCATGACCAGATTTTTCACCGCAAAACATTTTTCAAGATGGTGCCGAAGAGAAGACTCGAACTTCCACGGGGGTAACCCCACTAGACCCTGAACCTAGCGCGTCTACCAATTCCGCCACTTCGGCACATCGTGAGAGGCGATAATAGTTTTTCCGGGTGCTGTTTGTCAAGAAAATTTACAGACCCTCCACAAAAAAACACGCCGGCCGACGGCTTGACCTTTTTCCGGTTGTCGCCTATTGTGTGTCCACACTTAATCAGGACTTCCATTATCATGCAGATATACACAACCCTCAGCGAGATACCAGGACCTTTCCCCAGGGCCGCGGTCACCATCGGCAACTTTGACGGCGTCCACCTGGGCCACCAGATCCTTTTTTCCGAGGTGGTGAGCAGGGCTTACCAAAACAAAGGGACCAGCGTGGCTGTCACCTTTGAGCCCCATCCGCTCAAGGTGGTCCGGCCCGACATCGGCCTCAAGCTCATCTCCACCGCCGAACAGAAAAAAGAACTCATCGCCCTGGCCAATATCGACGCGCTGATCATCCTCCCCTTTACCCGGGAATTCGCCAACACCCCGGCCGAGACCTTTGTGGATGAGGTCTTGCGCAAGGCCATCGGCGTCCGGGATCTGGTGGTGGGGTACGACTATGCCTTCGGCAAGAGCCGCCAGGGCGACATCCCCTTTCTCCAGGAGCAAGGCAAAGCCAAGGGATTCACGGTCTCGGTGGTCGAACCGTACTATGTCGAAGGGATGCTGGCCAGCAGCACCAGAATCCGGGAACTGGTGGGGTTGGGCAAGATGGTCGATGTCAAAAAACTGCTGGGCCGCTACTACCAGATCCGGGGTGAGGTCAAGATGGGCAAGCAGCGCGGTGGCCCCCTGCTGGGCTTCCCCACCGCCAACCTCGCCATTGCCGAGGAGGATCTCTGCCCACGCCTGGGCGTATACGTCACCCAGGTAATCTACGACGGAAAGTGCTATGGCGGCGTGCTCAACATCGGCTACAACCCGACCTTCGAGGGACAAAAACTTTCCGCCGAAACCCACATCTTTGATTTCAACCAGGATATCTACGGCAAGCCGATCAAGATAAACCTGCTCCGCTTTTTGCGCGGAGAAAAAAAGTTTTCCGGCCACGAGGAACTTGCCGGCCAGATTGCCCAGGACGTGGCCGAGGCCAAGAAGGTTCTCGCCGATGCCCGGAAGGAAATCCGGCTCTCCTGCGAAGAGAAATTCAACCGATAAAAAAAGCCCGCCTCTTCCGAGGCGGGCTTTTTACTTTCACAAGCAGGGATCAAAAATCCTCAAACTTCTCATCATCAAGGGGAATGACCTCCTCGGGCTTTTTCTTCGCTGCCGAAGCTTGCGGCAAGGCCTTGGGAGCAGCACCCCCCTTCGCCTTTACCGGCGCCTTCAGGGCCGGGCTTGGGGCTTTGCGGGACACCCTCTTCGTGCCGGCCGCGGGCGGCCGCTTTAACACCGCGCTGCTCTTCTTGGCGCCGCCACTGACCAGCACTGCCAGATCATCCACATACTGTTTCATATATTCTGCCTGGGCGCTCAACTCTTCCGAGGCGCTGGCCGCCTCCTCCGAGCTGGCCGCGGTCTGCTGGGTGACCCGGTCGATCTCGCTGATCGCGGTGTTGACCGAATCAAGCCCCGTGGTCTGCTCCCCGGAGGCAATGGCAATCTCGTCAACCAGACTGCCGACCTTGGCCGCCACCTCGGCAACCTCGCAGAAATCCTCGTTGGTTCGAACCAGCAGATCCTCGCCCTCTTTCACCTTTTTTACCGTGCCTTCGATGAGAGTTGCCGTGTTGTGCGCCGCCTCGGCCGCGCGCATGGCCAGATTGCGGACCTCATCGGCGACCACGGCAAAACCGGCTCCGGCCTCGCCGGCCCTGGCCGCCTCGACCGCGGCGTTCAGAGCCAACAGGTTGGTCTGGAAAGCGATCTCGTCGATGGTTTTGATGATCTTCGAGGTCTGCTCACTGGCCTTGGATATCTCCCCCATGGCTGTCGTTTGCGCGGCCATGGACTGATTGGCCTTGCCCATCACCGCATTCACCTCGCGCATGAGCGAATTGCACTCGGCGGCATTGTCGGCATTGCGGCGGGCCATGGTCGAGACCTCTTCCAGGGAGGCAGAGGTCTCTTCCAGGGAAGCAGCCTCCTCGGAGGCGCCTTCGGCCAGGGTATGCGCCGCGCCGGCCAGCTGCCCCGAGGCCGAAGTCACCTGGGTGGCACAGTCCTCCAGGCCATCGATAATCCGGCCAACCGGAGTGATGACAAAATGGGACAAGCTCCAATACACGGCGAAACAGAGGGCGATCACCACGCAACCGACGGCGAGAAGGATGACAATCCCCAAGCGCCAGGAGGCTGCCGTCAGTTCATCCTGGGTGGTTTGCACCAGTTCCTCGATGCGACGGGAGACCTCTTCGGAATTTTTCTCGACCCCGGCAAGGCTCAAGCCCACCTCGACGGAACCGACGGTCTTGCCGTCAAAGAGGATTTCCTTGCGCAGGGTTTCTTTGGCTTGCTCCTGATCCTTGGCCTCGGCAAGCACACTCTTGTCCTTGCCGTAAAACACCACGGAGACAACGTCTTTGTCATTCTTGGCGTTGGTGGCAAGCCTGGTCATGGAATCAAAATCATACCCGATGATCAGCGCCGATCCTGTTTGGGCAAGGAGCGCGGCGATGGACTCTCCCTTCTGCCTCAGCTCCCCGGCCAACAGCTTTTCCTGCTCAGCCTGCTCGGACTTCAACCGGCTGACAAATCCTTCCGCCTGCTTTTTCTGCGAACTGCTGGCGGTGTAAATGGCCACCACCGCCAGCACCACCATCAGAGCCTGCGCCAGAATTGAAACGATGAGAATAAACCTGGCGGCAATTCCTTTATTTTTCGAAGCCATTCACGATCCCCTTGCTGGATATGCGCTTGTATCTTTACAAAATTATTTGGCCATCTTGGCGTCAACCTTTTTGATAATGCTAAACAGACTGGCATAATCGCTCGGTTTGGTAACGGCAAAACCGGTATAATCTTTTTGGATCGAGGTATACACCTTCGGATCTTTCCCATTGATCAGCGCAGCCTGGATCTTTTTCATGGTGGCATCGTCAACTTTTGGGCCAACACCAATGACATGCTCGTACACGGGCGCGCTCTCGGCGATCACTTTGAGTCCCTGGCCCATGAATTTCTCGGCGACATCCGGCTTGAGGCCGCCGGCGTCATGCCCACCTTGCAAAACAGAATTGGCCACGTTTTCGTGCTTCCCAGTAAAATCATATTTCACGGAATCAAATACTCCCGCATCCATCAGCATTGCTGCGGGGATATAACAGGAAAGGGTGGAATCGCGGTCGCCAAAGGCAATTTTCTTGCCCTTGAGATCGGCCAGGGAATTGATGGGACCATCCTTCTTCGCCACAATCACACCCTTGAAGGTCGGCTTGCCCTTACTGAGAGCCGTGGCCACCAGACGCACCTTGTCCGGATGCAAGCTTGAGAGTTCGGCGTAGATCGACGGCCCCATAAAAAAAATGTCAATCTCCCCCTTGAGGACGGCTTGATTGAATGCTTCGTAATCCTTGGCGCTACGAAAAGAGACTTTCGCGCCTGTTTCCGCCTCGAGCAGGGAGATCAAAGGCTTGAAGATGGTTGCCAGCTCCGCCGGATTCTTATAGGGATGTACTCCGAAAACATAGGTTTCCGCCGCGAATAAGGGGGCAGCGAAACATGCAATGATCAGGGCTGTCGCGAGAATTATTTTGATGCGCATGCGTTCTCCTTTGTGTGTGATAGCAGGTGTGCTATTTTTGCGAATCACGCCTCGCCCGGCGGCCACAATGGCGCCCCCCGCTTGCCAAACCAGCACAAGGCGTGAATCCTCAACACCTCGGTCTAGTTGGCAAAAGCCCCATATTTAAGGGCCTTCAGGCATTCCCGCACGCTTTTGAAATCGGCGGGCGGCGCCCAGCCGATAATCCCGGCCTTTTTTGCCGCAGCGGAATCAGCCTTCACCGCGATGAGGGCATCGCCGAGCTTCTTGGCCTTGGCAGGGTCAACGTGCTTTGCCGCGGCCATGGGCCACTCGGGATACAGCTCGGTGCTGTGCACATAGGGGAAGCCGTCTTTGATCTGGTTGATGATCTTGAAATCAGCCATGGAGATCTTGCCTTCCTTTTCCATGGCCTCCAGGGTATCGCTGCGAACGGTGCCTGCATCCATGGCCCCGTTTTTCACGGCCAGAACCACGTTGTCATGCTTGCCGCCTTCCTTGAATTCGGCAAAATCCTTCTTGTAATCGATGCCGTTCTGGAGCAGAAGACGCAGGGCCATCTGGCCGCCGCCAAAGGAGGAGGCCTTCACCACCATGAATTTCTTGCCCTTGAGATCGGAAAGCGTATTGATGGGGCTGTCCTTGCGCACAAAGATCACCCCGCCGAATTCCTTGACCGGCTTACCGCCCGCCGAGTTGACCTGCATGGCGATGGGCTTGGCGCCGTAGAGCTTTTCCATCTCCACGAAAAAGGCGGAGTTCGCCAGCATGAAATCGATCTTGCCGTCCTTGATCATGGGTTCAATGGCGTTGAATTCCAAGGGCATAATGGTAACCGGCTCGCCCATCTTGCCGGTGAGGTATTCCCCGGTCGCGGCCCATTCCTCCATAACCTTGGGCGCGCCCCGCAGGGCCAGGATGCCGATCTTGATTTCCGCCTGCGCCGCCGCGGCAAACATGGCCGTGGCCAGCAACGCCAAACAGATCATGCCGAATCTCTTCATGCCATTTGTCATAAGACGTCTCCTTGCTGTGTTTTTTTCATGCCTCCCCGGCCCGGACAAAATATCCGGAAACCAACACACCGGAAAATCGTACCCCATCTCTGATAATGCTATATGCCGCGAAGGAATACTGTCAAACACTATTGTCCTTATTTAAAAAAAAATGGCGCAGTATTGTAGCATTACAGCAACATCTTACAGAGAATCAACCATGCAAAAATAGCGAACAGGAGGAATACGACAGGGAGAACAGGAGAGCGCAATACAGAGGGGACTTTCCGGCTCCCGCAAGGGCACGACCTGCGGGAACCGGAAAGAAGAATCAGGAACGATAATCGGCGTTGATCTTGACGTAATCGATGGAGAAATCGCAGGTATGGATATCCTTGTTCCCTTCCCCGACGTGCAGATCGATGGTGACCACGAACTCCGGCTTCTTGAGCACCGCCGTGGCACGGGCCTCCACCTCACTGCCCTGCCCAAGGCCATGTTGCACCATGAGCACGTCGTCAAAGGCGATGTCCACCTTGTGCTGATCGAACTGCGCGCCGGAGCGGCCCAAGGCGGCGATGATCCTGCCCCAATTGGCGTCCTCGCCGAAGAAGGCGGTTTTGACCAGATTGGAATTGGCCACGGTCCGGGCTGCCTGATCGGCCTCTGCCTCCGAGGCCGCACCCTGGACCCGGATGGTCACCAGCTTGCTCGCCCCTTCACCGTCGCGGACGATCATCAGGGCCAGTTCCTTGCACAGATCTTCCAAGGCGGCGCCAAAGGCGGCAAGCGCCTCGGGCCGATCCTCGGCAATGGGCGGGTGTTGGGCCAGGCCGTTGGCCATGAGCAGCACCGTGTCGTTGGTGCTGGTATCGCCGTCCACGGTTATGGCGTTGAAGGTTTTTGCCACAGCCTTTTTCAGCGTGGCCTGAAGAAGATCGTGATCGATTTTCGCATCGGTGAGGATGAAGCCGAGCATGGTTGCCATGTTGGGCATGATCATGCCCGCGCCCTTGGCCATGCCCAGGAGCTTGACCGGCTTGCCGTCGATGAGGGCGGTGCGCGCCGCGATCTTCCGCACCGTATCGGTGGTCATGATGGCTGAAGCCACATCGCCCAGGCCCTCTGTGGAAAGGGACTGGGCCGCCTTGGGAATCCCCCGTTGAAAACAGGCCAATTCCAGCTGCTGGCCGATGATGCCGGTGGAGCAGACCTGCACCAGTTCCGGATCGATATTCAGGGCATCGGCGGCCATGGCCGTGGTCAACCGAGCCAGACGCATGCCTTCCTCGCCGGTGCAGGCGTTGGCGATGCCGGAATTGACCAAAATGGCCTGGCCCTTGCCGGTCTTGCACCGTTCCATATCCAGAAGCACCGGCGCCGCCTTGACCAGGCTGGTGGTGAATACCCCGGCCACCACGGCGGGCTTGTCGCTGACAATCAGGGCAAGATCGAGCCGGTCCTTGCCGCGTATTCCGGAGTTTACCGCCGCAGCCCTGAAGCCTTGAACTGAAAAATTTTCCGCAGCCATCTCACTTCTTCCCGCTGCTCTTGCCGCAACACCGTTTGTATTTCTGCCCGCTGCCGCAGGGACAGTCGGAGTTTCGCCCTACCTTGTCTCCCTCGCGGGAAAAGGGCGCATGTTGATTTTCTTCCTCTTCACCGTGCTTCAGCTGCATGGGTTGCCGCTGCTCCCGCTGCTCGCGCTCCAGTTCGGCCACCTCCTCGTCCCGCACCAACTGAAGCCTGAACAGGGTGCTGACGGTCTGGTTCTTCATGGTGGCGATCATCTCGCCGAACATGTTGAACCCTTCCTTCTTGTACTCATCCAGGGGATTCTTCTGGCCATAGCCGCGCAGGCCGATGCCTTCCTTCAGATGATCCATGTTGAGCAGGTGCTCTTTCCAGTGATGATCCACGACCTGCAGCAGGACAACCCGTTCCAGGTGACGCATATTGGCCGTGCCGATCTCCTGCTCCCGTTTGGCGTAATGGTTGTTCAGCGCCGCAAGGATCAGCTCGGCCAACCCGGCGGAATCGAGATCCTTTTTCTCCTCCTCGCTCCACTCCCCGGCAAAACCGAACAGCCCGAACATCCTCTCGGAAACCCCATTCCAGTCCCACTCCTCGGAAGAGACCCTGGCCTCGGCGAATTCGCCCGCCACCATCTCGGCCAGCTCCGGGAACATGTCGGTTATCACCCCATGCACATCATCCGAGCCCAGCACTTCGCGGCGCTGGCGGTAGATTACCTCACGCTGCTTGTTCATCACGTCGTCGTACTCAAGCAGGTGCTTGCGGATATCGAAGTTGTGTCCCTCCACCTTGCGCTGGGCGTTTTCAATGGCCCGGCTGATCATGGTGTGTTCGATGGGCTCGTCCTCTTCCATGCCCAGCTTGTCCATGATCCCGGAGATGCGGTCGGAGCCGAATATCCGCAACAGATCGTCTTCCAGGGAGAGATAGAAACGGGAGGAGCCGGGATCGCCCTGGCGGCCGGACCGGCCGCGCAGCTGGTTGTCGATCCTCCGGCTCTCGTGGCGGCTGGTGCCCAGGATATGCAGCCCGCCCAGATCGGTGACGCCCTCGCCCAGCTTGATGTCGGTACCGCGGCCCGCCATGTTGGTGGCGATGGTCACCTTGCCCTTTTGTCCGGCATCGGCGACAATCTCGGCCTCCTTCTCATGCTGCTTGGCGTTGAGCACCGCGTGGGGCACGCCTTCTTTTTTGAGCATGGCCGAGATCTTCTCGGAAACATCGATGCTGATGGTGCCGACCAGCACGGGCTGGCCCTTCTTATGCAGTTCCTGGATCTCGCGGATGATGGCGCGATCCTTGGCCTTGGCGTTTTTATAGATCACATCGGCGTAATCCCTGCGGATCATGGTGTTGTGGGTGGGGATCACCACCACGTCGAGGTTGTAGATCTTCTTGAACTCCGCCGCCTCGGTGTCCGCGGTGCCGGTCATGCCGCCGAGCTTTTCATACATCCGGAAGTAGTTCTGAAAGGTGATGGAGGCCAGGGTCTGGTTCTCCCGCTCCACCTTGACCCGCTCCTTGGCTTCCAGGGCCTGGTGCAGACCGTCGCTGAAACGGCGGCCCTCCATGGCCCGGCCGGTGAACTCGTCCACGATCACCACCTGGCCGTTGCGCACCAGATAGTCCACATCCCGCTTGAAAAGGACATTGGCCTTCATGGCCTGGTTCAGGTGGTGCAGCCACTCGATATTCCGGGGGTCATAGAGGTTGTCCACCCCGAGGAGCTTCTCGCCCAGGGCCACGCCGTCCTCGGTGAGCGAGACGGACCTGGCCTTTTCATCCATGGTGTAATGCTCGTCGACCTTGAACTTGGGGATGATCCGGTCCACCTTCTCGTAGAGCTCGGTGGACATCTCGGCCGGGCCGGAGATGATCAGCGGGGTCCGGGCCTCATCGATCAGGATGGAGTCCACCTCATCGACAATGGCGTAGTGGAACTCGCGCTGACAGAAATCCTTGAGGTCGAATTTCATGTTGTCGCGCAGATAATCAAAGCCGAACTCGTTGTTGGTTCCGTAGGTAATGTCGGCACCGTACGCTTCCCGGCGGGCCGCGTCATCCATCTCATGCAGGATGGAACCAACGGAAAGCCCGAGAAACCGGTAGAGCTTGCCCATCCATTCGGCATCGCGGCGGGCGAGATAATCGTTGACCGTGACCACATGCACCCCGCGGCCGGTAAGGGCATTGAGATATACGGGCAGGGTGGCGGCCAGGGTTTTTCCCTCGCCGGTTTTCATCTCGGAGATCTTGCCCTGATGGAGGATGATGCCGCCGATGAGCTGCACGTCAAAATGGCGCATGCCCAAAACCCGCCAGGCCGCTTCCCGGCACACGGCAAAGGCCTCGGGCAGGAGGCTGTCCAGGTCCACCCCGGCGGCGAGCCGCTCCTTGAAGAGCACGGTCTTCGCCACCAGAGCGGCGTCATCGAGCTTCTGAATCTCGGGCTCCAGCTGGTTGATCGATGCCACCAGCGGTTGAATGGCCTTGAGAACCCGTTCGTTTTTGGAGCCAAAAACCTTTTTTAAAACAGAAGCAAGCATATTTCACCCCAGGAGATCAACACCGGCCTGCATGCCGCAAGGCACGCTCCGGCGCGAGCATCTTTTGTTTAGGAGCCGTTACGCAACAATCTTTGCCTTCTTGGCCCCGGTTCTTTACGGCTCATTATGCCGTTTTGGCGTATCCCGTTACCGATACTATTGTGCGACAACGGCGCATTTTTCCCAGATCAGGGCTTCTTCGTTGCAATCCGGGAATTTCGGACATTGAATACAATCACTCCACACCTTATGGGGGAGCTCGTTCTTATCGATGTGCCTGAACTTCAGCCGCTGAAAAAAAGCGGGCTGATAGGTCAGGGTAAAAACCCTGTGGATCCCGAAATGATCGGCCTCGGTCAGACAGGCCTCGACCAACTGCCGGCCAAGCCCCTGGCCCTGGGCTTCTTCCACCACCGCCAGGGAACGGATCTCCGCCAGATTTTCCCAGCAGACATGCAGGGCGCAGATCCCGAGAATCTGTCCGGAGGAGGCATCATCGCCGTCCTTGACAAAGACCTTGAAGTCCCGCAGCTGATCATAGAGGGAACTCAAGGAACGGCCAAGGAGCAGCCCCTTGTTGGCAAAATGCTGCAACAGGGCATACATCACCTTCACATCGTCCATCCTGGCATCACGAATCATGACAACCTCGTAAGAAGGAAAGCGGTCAAAGGTCCGCAAAAACAAGCAATCGGTACAACGCAATTGCCACAATCATGACGGCCCCTCTCATTTTCCGTCCCGCCCGGCGGAACGGAACCCGTACGTTCTACCATACCCGCATGCAAAGAAAAAGATTTAGGAGCCGCTACAAGATACCCTAATGCTTTCCTGACCGTTTCCTTACGGATTCCTAGCCGTTCCGTCCCGCAAGGTGACAACATCATCGGGTTATCACAAGGGCTTCTCTAAAAAATCAGGGGGCCTGAAGCCGGGAAGCAGGCAGCAGGGCGATGTAGGCCTTGACCTTCTCCTCTTTTTCCAGCTTGGCGAGGAGCTGGTTGGCATCGGCCAGCTTGTCGAATTTGCCTACATAGACTCGGACAAACGGATCATCCGCATCCTCGGGCGGCACGGAAAAAGCCTCATAGCCCCGACCCCGCCACTGGGCCACCTCCTGTTGCGCCCGTTCCTGATCCTTGACCGCGGAAACCTGCAGGGCAAAAACCGAGGCCTCGGCCTCGGCCCATTCCGTTTCGGCGGCAGGAGGAGCCGATGATTCCGGTTGTGTCCCCGCCGCCTCCGGCGCCGCATTCTTCTTTGGTTCGGAAGGGGCGACGGGCTCGGCAGGAGCAGGATCTGCCTGCTTCAATACCCCGGCAATCTTAGCCAAGGTGGTCGTTTCCTCCCCCGGGGCCGGCTGGAGAATGGTCTGCCCGGCCCAGATGCCGATGATGAACATCCAGAAGAAGATGCAGCCGGTGACCAGGGTCAGGCTGAACATCCCCAACAACCCCAGCTCAAAACGGACAACAAACCCAAATCTGCCTTTCTGCTTCGGTGCGGTCATAAGCGGATTATCCGTTGCCGGGCAACACCGGGCAACGCCTCCTCATGCTGATCTTTAGGTAACGGTAACATGTATGGCGGAGATATTCCCCGCGCCCTACATGGATTCCGGGGCGCTCACCCCGATCAGGGCAAGGCCGTTGCGCAAGACGATCCGCAGCCCCATGGCCAGCCAGAGGCGGGCCCGGCTCAACTCCTCGTCCTCGGAAACGATCCGGTGCTTATTGTAGTAACTGTGGAACTGTCCGGCAACATCCTGAAGGAAAAAAACAAGCCGGTGCGGAGCCAGATCAAGGGCCGCGCCCTGAACCAGCCCGGGAAATGCCGCCATGGCCTTGAGCAATTGGATCTCGTCATCCAGGGTGAGCCTGTTAAGCGGCGCATCCGCCAAGCTCCCCATGGCAACCCCCTTGGCCTCGGCCTGCCTGCGGATGCTGTGCAATCGGGCATGGGCGTACTGAACATAGTAGACCGGGTTTTCCTGGCTGGTCTTGGTGGCCAGATCCAAGTCAAACTCCAGCTGGCTGTCCGCCTTGCGCATGAGAAAAAAGAACCGGGCCACATCCGCGCCCACCTCGTCGAGCAGCTCATCCACCGTCACGAAATTAGCCTTGCGGGTGGACATCTTCACCTGCTGCCCGTCGCGCATCAGGGTGACAAACTGGTGCAGGACCACGGTCACCTTGCTTGGATCATACCCCAGGGCCTTGACCCCGGCCAGCACATCCGGCACCGTGGCGATATGGTCGGAACCGAAGATATCGACCATCCAGTCAAAGCCGCGCCGGAATTTCTCCCGGTGGTAGGCCATGTCCGGCAGCCGGTAGGTCGGCTCGCCGGTGGACTTGATGATCACCCGGTCCTGGGGCAGGTCGAACTCGGTGCCCTTGAACCAGACCGCCCCGTCCTGATCGTAGGCCAGCCCCTTTTCCCGCAGGGAGGCGACCACATCGTCAACCAGGCCGTTTTCGTAGAGGGAATGCTCGTTGTAGTAGTTGTCAAAGACAATGCCCATCCGGTGCAGGGTATTGTTGATGTCATCAAAGATGACCCGCTCGGCCTTGGTCTTGAAGGGCATGACATCCGGCTCATCCTTGAGGGAATCGCCCTGTTCCTCGATGAGCGCTTGGGCGATATCCCGGATGTACTGCCCCTGATAGCCGTCTTCCGGAAAGGTGAAGGGCAGACCCAGCGCTTCCAGATACCGGGCCCGGGTGGATTCCCCCAGCACCCGCATCTGCCGGCCGGCGTCGTTGTAGTAATACTCCCGGGTCACCTGATGGCCGGTGGCGGAAAGCAGACCGGCGATGGCGTCTCCCAGAACCGCCTGCCGCCCGTGCCCGACACTCAATGGCCCGGTGGGGTTGGCGCTGACAAACTCGACCAGCACCTTTTTTCCCTGCCCGATCTCGCTTCGACCGAAGGTCGCCTCGTTGGCACAGACCTCGGGCAGCACCGACTGCCAGACGTTCTTGTTGAGATAGCAATTAACAAAGCCGGGGCCGGCGACCTCCACCTTGTCCAGCAGATCGGTATGGGGGGTGAGCATCTCCACCAGCTGCGCCGCAATGGCACGGGGGTTCTTCTTGTCTTTCCCCGCCACCACCATGGCCAGATTCGTAGCCAGATCGCCCTGCCCCGCATGCTTGGGCTCTTCCAAGGAATACCCGCCCGCCGCGGCGGCGGACCAGAACCCGGCCTCAACTCCCTGGTTGAAGCAGTGGTCTATCAATTTCTTCAGGCGTGTCTTAATCATCGCAGTAATCCAGAAAAAAAATTTTGTTGAAATCGCAGATAAGCGCAAGACTTCGACAAGCCGCGATTACAACGGTTATCGCTTTGTAACTCGTTGCTTTTGTGTGACGGACCTGTGACATTTTTCCTTTTTCACAAGTCCGTCATTCTTTCAGCAAACAGGCGGTGTTCCCGGTTGTTCACTATCATAATAAACCTGCCGATTGCAGGATCCGAAAAGACAGAGAATCTCGTAGTTGATGGTCTCGGACCAGCGGGCAATTTCCTCGGCCCTGATTTCTCCTGTCCCCTGACACCCGAGCAGCACCGCTTCATCCCCAACCTTGACCCCGGGGATATCGGTCACATCGGCCATGCAGGCATTCATGCAGATCATCCCCCGCACCGGCGCCCGTTGCCCGGCCAGGAGCACTTCGGCCTTACCCGCCATCCGCCGCAAATAGCCGTCATCGTAGCCCACCGGCAGAACCGCCAGCCGGGTGGGGTGCTTGGTCACATACCTGTAGCCATAGCTGATCCCCTGCCCCGCCGGAACCTCCTTGACCTGCAGCACCGTGGTGGCAAAACGCATGGCCGGCCGCAGGTCCAGACCGGAAGCCGAGCGCAGCCAATCGACCGGGTAACAGCCATAGAGGGAAATACCCGGCCGCACCATATCACAGCGCATTTCTGGATACCGCAACAGAGTGGCCGAATTGGCGGTATGGATGATCCGCTCGTCACCGGCGCCCTGTATTCCGGCCAGCAATTTCCGAAAAACTCGGTACTGCTCTTCGGTAATGGCGTCGTCTTCCGCATCGGGCTTGGGGAAATGGGTAACGATCCCCGCAAGAAAAAGGGAGGGAAAGCGGCCCAGGGCTGCGATGAAGGGCTCAAGCTCGTGGGGAAGAAGACCGAAACGCCCCATGCCGACATCGACCTTGACCTGCACCCCTTTCCGGCAACCAACCTTTGTTGCCTGGGCGGCAAGCGCTTCCACGGCTTCCAGGGTATAGACCACGGGAGTCAGATCATGGGCCACCGCCTCCGCCGCCCCCTGACGGTCAACGCCGAGCATGACCACGATCTGCCCGGTTATCCCGGCCTGACGAAGTTGCACCCCCTCTTCGACCTCGGCCACGCCAAAGGATGTGGCCCCTGCCTCGGCAAAGGCCTGGGCCGCCGGGATAAGGCCATGCCCATAGGCGTCGGCCTTGACCACTGCCAGAATTCCCACCGCCGGGCCGACCAGCTGTCGCACCTGCCGGAAATTATGGCGCAGGGCGGCACGATCAACCTCCACTCTATTCCAGGAAGGTGTTCCCATACCAAGCAACCCGATCTTTCAGCGCAGAGCCTTGCGCGCGTTCCACTCCTGCCAGATGAGCCTGCTCGACAACAGCAGAGCCCAGCCGACAGCAATATATATAACACTGACCACCAGGGGAGGCACGGAGGAATTACGCAACAGGCGGCCGCCAAGCATCATGCAAACGACCATTCCCCACATCCCCCAGGAATAGACGCCGCCAATGCACATGCCATCGGGGCGCGCCACGATCCGGGCGATATTCTTCCGGGCAGCCCGTTCGATAACCAAAACCGCCTTCAGAGTGCCAAGCCCCAAGGCCAGCGCCCGAAAAGGCCAAGAGAGCGCCGGGGCCAGAAGGTAGCCCCGCACCATGAGGTAGAGACCGATGAAACTCCACATCCCGGCGGCAACCAAAAGATTGGTGCCGGCACTCGCCCCCGGCTTCAACCGCGCCAACCAGCGCATCATTTTTTCCTCCGAGCCTGCCCTGCCATATCACACCAGCGCCTCGCAGCAAATAAATAGGCCTATCCCCAATCGTGGGAATAGGCCTACACGCATCACAAGATGTTCTGCAAATTCTACATTACACCTCGGTGACGGTGATTGCACCCTCGGGGCAAACCTCAACACAGGTCTCACAGCCCAGGCATTCGTCGGCATTCACAGCTTCGGCCTTGCCGTCAACCATCTCATAAACCTGAGCGGGGCAAGCGTTTACGCACTCTGCATCACCAACGCATTTGTCCTTATCAATGTCAATCTGCCACATAGTACTCCCTCCATATAAGGTTAAAAAAATTGATAAACAAGATCGCACTGCCACGGAACGAGGCAGAATATCGAGCCCGTTGCTTCCGGAAAAGACACAAATTTCCCTTTCCCTCTAATGCACCACCATTTTTTTGTCAATAAAAAAGAATCCCTGCCACAATCAGCGACGGCACGAAGGAAAAGACGATTCAGGTTGACCAGTTTGCTCCGATCTTTTAGGATACCAGCCGTTGTTTTTTTGCAGGCGTTCCCTGTATCGTTCTCAACCTGTCCGACAAAGGCCATTGCATGAGCAGCAAACCAAAGATCAAGAAAAAAACCACACCAAGCACGGAACTCAAGGCCCAGAAAAACGAAGAGGCCATGATTGCCGGCATTCTGGAAGGAAGCCCCGACGGGATCGGGGTGGCGGTTATCCGGCTGGAATGCGGCTGCCGGAAAATGGCGGCGGTTGACTGCACGGGAGAGCCGGCCAGCAAGGTGGTCATCTACCGGGACGAAGCCGAGAGCATCTGCGAGGCGTGCAAGCAGGACAACGGCGCCTTTGCCAGGGTGGTGACCCAGTTCATCCACTGGCAGGAACCCATGCCCGACGGCGCCACCCGGATGAAGATCGAGGCCAAGGTTCTCGGCAGTTACACCAGCCACTGATTCGCCTGGGCGGCATCACGCTACTTGCCGCATACCCCCAGGTATTTGCCTTTGGTTTTCACGACCTGCCGGGTGGACTGTCCCTGGCCCTCGGTGGTCATGGTCATCGTGCTGTCCATGACCTCGCCGGTGTAGGTGGCGACCCCGGTTCCAGTCATCTTCATCCCTGCGTCGTTGCAAACGGTAACCCAGTTGATCGTATTGCCCTTGCGTTCCATCTTGGTGGTTTTGCATTTGTTGTCGCTTTTCTGATCGGAGGCCGGAACCAGATCCTCCTTGGTGATGCACTTCACAATCTGCGAGTGCATGCTGTTCCCCCGGGTGGAGACCGATATCCCCGGAGGAAGCTTGACGCCCGGCGGCAAGGCGGGCATCTGCGGCATTCCCTCCATCTGCATCTCCGAGGTGAACTCCCACTTTCCTTCACGGATGGAATCCGCACCACCTGCCACCCCAGCCAGAAACAACACCGCCGATACGCCCAGAACCGCCAGCCGCATTCCCTGCTTCATCCGCATCCCTCCCCTTTTTTATTGAAACACTCTCACCCCGCGACAGACACCAAAAACCTCAGCCCCGCGCGGCACGATATTCCCGCGCCCTGTCCACCAAAGCCGGGGCCCAAGCCGGAGTCCCCAGCGCGTGGATATGGGTATACAGCGCCAGCACGTTCTTGAAGACCAACCCATCCCGGCCACCGGCAAATCCCACCCCGCGCTCCATCCGCAGGGCAAGCTGCTCGGGTTGCCCGCCCCACTCCTCCACCCGGCTGTAGCGAAATTCATGCCCCTTGATCTCGGTCCCCTCCGGATAATACGGATTGCGGCCCTCCGCCTTCAGCACGGTATAGCCATGGGCCTGGGGCTTTTTCATCAAGCCGAATCGCACCGGGAAGAGGCCCACCAGAGGGAAGACCTCACCCCCAAGCACCATGCTCTCGCCAAGATAGATCAGGCCGCCGCATTCAGCGTAGATGGGCAGACCGCCCTCGGCCGCCCGTTTCAGGGAGTCCCTGAATGAAACATTGGCGGAAAGCGCCCCGGCGCTGGTCTCCGGAAAGCCGCCGCCGATATACAGCCCATCAAGCTCCGGCAACTCCGCGGCGGTCAGGGCATTGATCTCGACCAGTTGGGCGCCGCAACGGGCCAGCGCCTCCAGATTTTCCGCATAGTAGAACTGAAAGGCCGCGTCCTTGAGGATTCCGATCCGCACCACCTTTTCCGCCCCACCCGCTTCCGGGCGTCCCGCTTCCGATCCGCCGGCGCAGGGTGTCATCATCCTTTCTATCCCGGCAAGATCCAGATACCGTGCCGCCTTCCCGGCCAGAACCTGCACCGCCGCCTCGGCGCCCGCATGCTCCGGGCAGGGGGTTATCCCCAGATGCCGCTGCGGAAAGGCATCCTCCTTGGAACGGGGCATGGCGCCCAGAACCGGAATGCCGGTGTACTGCTCCACCGCCTGCCGGACAAGGGCCTCGTGCCGGGCTGTGCCCACCCGGTTCAAAATCACCCCGCCGATCTTCACCTCCGGGTCAAAGCGCTGGCAACCCAGCACCAGAGCCGCCATGGTACGGGTGGTCTTGGTGCAGTCAACAACCAACAGCACCGGCAGACCAAGGCTCTTGGCAAGCTCGGCCGTGCTGAAGGTTCCCTCGGCGTCAACCCCGTCATAGAGCCCCCGGTTGCCCTCGATGATGACCAATTCCCGCCCATGCGCATGGGTGCGGAAGGATTGCCCCAGCGCCTCCGGACTCATGAGATAGGGATCAAGATTGTAGCAGGGATACTCGGCGGCCAGGGCCAGCCAGCCGGCATCGATATAGTCCGGCCCCTTTTTGAAAGGCACGACCAGGCGGCCCTGCCCGGCAAAAGCCGCGGCCAAGCCCACCGCAACGACGCTTTTTCCCGAGCCGCCTCCAAGGCCGGCCACCACCAACCCTTTTGCTGAACATCCTTTCTCCGCGGCCAAGCCCATCCCTCCCGTAGTCAACATCCAACCGAATTCCGCCTGCTGATCGTCCCGCGCACAGGAAACCATCTGGCGCCCCGGCTGTCAAGCGGTTGCGCCGGCCAACCCGCGGAGCCTCTCAAGACCGGCAAAGATTTTGACGAAGTTTTCGCCATATGGTACTTTGGCCCACTTGCACACCGGCTGGTCCATGCTTATATATATCCCACTTTGGCTGTTTGCCGGTGCTTTCCGCACCAAGCCTTTTTTCCGAAACGCCATCTGCTTTTTTTCGAGATTACAAAGCGGATTTTGGATTTTCAACCATTTTGAAGGATGAGGACGCCCCATGTCTGCCCAACAGGAAGATCTGAGCAAGATAATCGAAGAACTGGAACAAAAATGCATCGAACTGCCGGACAATATCGTGGCCCATCACCATCTGGCCCTGGTGTATCGCAAGGCAGGGAGAAGAGATGACGCCATGCGGTCGCTTGAAAAATGTTTAGAGATCGACCCCCACGCCGTGGAGGCCCTGATCAACATCGGGGCCATGCATTTTGAGCAGGGCGAACTGGACAAGGCGCTGGCCGCAAACCAGGCGGCGGTGCAGGTCAATCCGGCCCTTGCCCAGCCCCACAACAACATCGGCCTCATCTGGCAACAAAAGGGAGAAAGCGGCAAAGCCATCGAGGCCTATACCCTAGCCACGATGAACGACCCGAAGATGCACATGGCCTGGATCAACCTGGCCTCGGCCCAGGTCATGGCCGGCAATTTCGACCTTGCCGTCAAGGCTGCCAAGGAAGCGGTAAAACTTGAGCCGGACTTCCCCATGGCCCACAACAATCTCGCGGTGGCGCTCTATTACAACAAGGATTTCCAGGCGGCAAAAAAATCGCTGGCCAAGGCAAAGGAACTCGGCTATGCGGTTGACCCGCGTCTTGTCGAGGCCATCGAGAACGAGCTGTAATCATGGTGAAAGACGCGCAGATAAAAGTTCGACCCTGGTGCCCGTTCTGCGGCCAGGTGGTTGGGCGTCCCAAGGAACCGGTGCAGCGCAAGCTGGACGAATTCACCGTGGGCGAGTGCCAATGCGGCGCGACATACACCTGCGACCCCACCGGCTTCAATGTCGGGGCGGCCATGGTCGAGGCCATAGTCCATGCCTGCGACGACAACTGGGATCTCGCCTGGGAGCTCATGCCGGAGGAGGATTACCTCACGGGGAGAATCGACAATTACGACGAGCAGACCCATCAGGTCTACGAAACCAAGAATGTCGACGGCCGCAAGGTGGCGGGGGTTCTCTACTTTGTCCGCCTCAACCGGGAGCTTGCCACCCTGGCCAACCGTCTCCACGCGGACAAAAATGCCAAGGACAGCGCCCTGCTTGCGGAAGATCCGGCAAGCGACCTCCCGGCCATGGAGCCGGTCCGCGACCCGAAACGCAAAAAAAAGCGGGCCGACAAGGCGATCATCACCCAGATGGTGGCGAACCAGGATATCGACGGCCTGGTGGATCTGGCATTGGACGACCTCAAGACCCTGCGCTTCATGCAGCGGTTGCTCTATGATCCGAACGAGGACAAACGCTGGCAATGCGCCCATATTCTGGGACAGGTCTGCAGGCGGGTCTCCACCCGGAAACCAGGGGCGGTGAGCGACCTGTTGCACCGGCTCTACGAAGCGTGTTCCGATTCAGCCGCCACCCATTGGGGGCTGCTGGAATCCATCGGCTCCATCATCGCGGCCCGGGCCGACATCTACGGAGGCTTTGCCAGGCACCTGCTCATGCACCGGGCCGCTCCCTCCAGCAGGGTTCAGGCGCTATGGGCCTTGGGCACCCTGGCTGAAAAACGGCCGGACATCGTGCGGGCCACGCCGTTTTACAGCCTGTTCCCCTTTGTCAGCCATCCCGAACCGATCACCAGGGGGCACGCCGTCCGGCTCTTCGGGAGGATTGCCGCCACCGAGGTGGAAAGCGAGATTGAAAAACTGACCGGCGACGAAGCCGGATTAACCATTTATGAGCAGGGGCAACCCGTGCGCACCACCGTGGCGGAACTTGCCAAGGAAGCACTCGCCCGGCTGCACAGCGCAAAAGAGCTAAAAAATGACTGAACAACAAAAGCAGGAAGAGAAAGAAGAAAAAAGCCAGGCCCAGCTCGACTACGAGGCAGGTCAGGAATTCCTCAAGAACCTTGAGCCGGCCCAGGCAGCCAACGCGTTTCACAACGCGCTTATTGCCTTTGAACTTGAAGGCAACGAGAACGGCGTTGCCAATGCGTCCGACAAGCTGGGCGATATCTGCGCGGCACGGGGGGATGTGGCAACGGCCATGACCCATTACGACCGGGCCTATGGGGTCTGTCAGAAACACTCGGACCGCTTCAGCCTTTTTGCCATCGAAAAGAAAAAAGCCAAGCTCATGTACGACGCCAAGGACTACGACCAGGCGATCCGCCTGTATTCCGAGGTGCTCGATGAATACGGCGCCCTGAGAAATCCTCAAGGGTCGGTGGACACCCTGGAGACGCTGGCGGAAATCTATCTGGCCAAGGGAGATAAAAACCGGGCCGCGGATGCATACCGCACGGTGGCTGCGATCCACAAGAGCTTCAAACACAGCCGCCACGCGGAAAAGTTCCTGGAGAAAGCGGCGGAGGTAGAGAAGAAATAGCTCCCCGCTACAATCCTCTTTTCCTCATGCGCCAATCAGGCGGTCGATAAAAGCGCTGAATGGCGACGGCTCAAGAATCACTGCGGCGATGGGCCAGCGGCTGGCGCCCAGTTCCTCGCCTGCCAGCCAGACGGAAAGGTCGTGGAGTATCCGCTGCAGTGAGGCGAGGTTGACCGTGGGGTAGGATGTGCCCGGCTCGAATCCGGAAAGACCACAGACATGCCCCTTGCCATCAATCACGGTGGGGATCCCGTAAGTCCGGCAATTTACAGGGCGTGCCTCGTAGCAGAGACAAGCCCCTTGTTCATCAAGGAGCGGACACCTGATCCGGGCCACGGCCGGGTCAAGACGTGACTCCATGATCTGCTCCCAATCCCGCACTCCCTTTTGCGCCGCCTCTGTTATCTGTTCCCGCGCCGCGGGGTCCAGCCCCTGAAAGCAGGCCTGAAGATTGACCGCCTCGACAAGGGAGACATCAAAAACAGCGTGGCAGCAATCCGCGCACCCTTTTCCGCAGGCAATCGCCTCGGGGTGCGCCTTGCGCACTACCTCGAATGCCTGGTCAACGGCGGCAAAGAGCTTGTCCAATTCATGGTGCATGCCAGTCTCACTTCCCAAAAAGCTGACAGGGTCACCTTTGCCGGTTCCCCGTCACAGCTGACCCCGTAAAATCACAAAAAAAAATGCAGAGGAAAACCTCTGCATTTTTCATATCCAGCTACAAACAAAGAACTAGCGATGCTCTTCGTCCTTGGCCCGGCCTTTTGCAGCGTACATGGTGGTGCTGCCGCTGGACCAGAAGTCCATCTTGCCTTCCTTAACCAGATCGTTGGCCGCGTTCTTTACGTCACGGGGCTTGGTGTCGGGGTAACAGGCATAAAAATCCTTAATATAGAGCTGGGGCTTGGGAGCAGTCATCGCTTTCTCAAGGATGGCCGCTTTCAACTCGTCTTTGCTTAATGCCATGATACTTACTCCTTTCAATAAGGGTTTTAGCAAGCACATCAACAATCAACAGAACAAGGCCAGCAGCTCACAAGGAAACTGCTGACCCTGATTCTAGTGAAGACCGTTCACATTACTTGATATGGCTGGTGAACTTGAACTGAGTGGTGGTTCTCCAGGTATCATAAGCCAAACGGTAGTCGTCAACAGACTTGATGGTGAACGGAATACCGGTCTTTTCGAAGAATTTCTCCCAACCGATCCGAGCTGCCCACTCGCCAACACGCTCGTATTTGCGAGCGTCCTTGGCGTAGGTCTCAAGAATGTTCTTCACCGCGGCAACAACCTCCGGCCACCGGGGCGGAGTGTTGGGCAGGAAGGGGATAACCAGCTTGGAGAACATCGGCGCCTTCCTGGAGTTGGAAACCTTACCGCCAACCAGGATAGCGATACCATCACCGTCCGGATCAGCCAAAGGCATGGCCGGACACATGGTGTAGCAGTTACCGCAGAACATGCAGCGCTCGGCGTTAACCTTTACGGACTTGATGTCCTCGCCTGCGCTGTTCTTCACGGTAGCAGGCTTAACAGCGCCCAGAGGACATGCGGAGATGGCCAGGGGCAGCTCGCAAAGGCCGCTGATTGCATCGTGGTCGATCATCGGCGGTTTACGATGTACACCGAGGATGGCGATGTCGGAAGCATGAACAGCGCCGCACATGTTCAGGCAGCAGGCCAGGGCAACACGAACCTGGGCCGGCAGCTTGTGGCTGACGAAGTAGTCGAACAACTCGTCCATAACCGCCTTAACAACGCCGGAAGCGTCGGTGGCCGGAGTATGGCAGTGGATCCAGCCCTGGGTATGTACACAGTTGCTGACGGATGCGCCGGTGCCGCCAACCGGGAAACGGTTGCCACGGCCTTTCAGGTCGTCCAGCAGAGGCTGAACCTTGGCCTTGGAGTCAACCATGAACTCAACGTTGTTCCGGGTGGTCCAACGAACGTAGCCATCGCAATGCTTATCGGCAACGTCGCAGATCTCGCGGATCAGTTCGATACTGATAAGACGGGCTGCGCCGACACGAACGGTGTAGCACTCGTCGCCGCTCTCGCCCTTGTGCATCAAAACACCGGGCTGAATGATCTCGTGGTACAGCCATTTGCCGTAGTTCTTTTTGACAACCGGCGGGAAAAACTGCTCGTAATGTGGCGGACCGATGTCTGTGATTCTGTCGGCCATCGGATTCTCTGGATCGTAACCCATGATAATTCCTCCTTATATTATAAAGTCAAATAAGTTCAATGTAGTATCGGCAACAGCCACGCACATTACTGGGCGTTGCGTTTGCGGAATTCCTTAACATCACGTTCAAAGCCGCCTTCAACCTCGTCTTCCTGCCAGAACACATAGGGGTTGGAGCGGGGCTCTTTCACGTGCTGCGGCAGAGGCGTAACTTCCATGACCTTCAAGAAGGTGGGCAGACCGATACGCATGATGGTCTCACCAACGCGCTCGCGGTTTTTGCCGACTTCCATCCACCAATCCCAGATCTTCTCGATAACCTCGACGACTTCGGCGTACTCGCCGTCCTCGTTCTTTTTGACTTCGATGAAGGGGATGGTCATGGTGGCGAACTGGGCGCCGTCAAGAATCGGGGCCTTGGCGCCGACACAGATGGTAGCACCCTGCTGTTTGCCGGGGCGCAACGCGCGGGGCATTACGTTGATGCAATGCATGCAGCGGGTGCACTCGGAGTTGTCGATCTTGAGGGTGTCGCCTTCCATCCACATGCATTCGGTGGGGCAGAGGTCAAGAACCTCTTTCTTGATGTCGAACTTGCCCCAGTCCTTGCCGGAATGAGCGCCGGCGTTGGGAAGGAACTCGCCCTTAACATAGCCCTTAACCGCAGCCTGGTCGATGCGGATGTCGTCACGCCAGGTACCGATAACAGCAAAGTCGGAACGGGCGATGGCGGCAACGCAGTCGTTGGGGCAACCGGAGAACTTGAATTTGAACTTGTAGGGGAAAGCCGGACGATGGATTTCGTCCTGGTAGTGCATGGTCAGGGTGTGGCAGAGATCCTGGGTGTCGTAGCAACCCCACTCGCAACGAGCCCGGCCCAAGCAGCACTCCGGGGTACGCAGGTTGGAGCCGGAACCGCCGAGATCCTGATTCAGGTTGTGGGTCAGGTCGTAGAACAGGGGCTCCAGGTTCGGGGTGGTGGTGCCGAGAAGAACCAAGTCGCCGGTGGAACCGTGCATGTTGGTCATACCAGAACCGTATTTCTCCCAGAGGTCACAGATGTCGCGAAGTTTCGCGGCGCTGTAAAACTTACTGGAAGGCTGGTTCAAACGTACGGTGTGGAAGTGGGCCACGCCGGGGAACTTGTCCGGCACGTCCGAGTAACGGCCGACAATACCGCCGCCGTAACCGAAAACACCAACGATACCGCCGTGTTTCCAGTGAGTAATCTTGTCCTTGAAAGACAGCTCAAGCTGACCCAGAATGTCAAAACATTCGGGTTTTTTCTCAGCCTGACGCTTCAGGTCAGTGACGAAACTCGGCCACGGGCCTTTTTCGAGCTCGTCCAACAAAGGCGTATCATGCTTCGGCATTGTCGATTCCTCCCTTACTAAGGTAATTTAATATAGGTTTCCAATAAATAAACAGTTCGCCCCACGCCGTTAGTTCCCACTCGCAGCACTGAGAGGGCTTTCGAGGCAGGGGGCGATTGTAACTACAGACAAATTGTGAACAGTGATTCATTCAGTCAGAGGACCATAGCCAGTGCCGCACTCTTTGTCAATAAAAAATGATATGTTTTCCCCGGTGTTTTCATCCCCGCGCCTGTCCGTTCTTTTCCCTCGGCACACGGGCCTTGCCGGGCTGATTTCCGGATGCGGCACAACGACGTCGGCCTCTCCTCTTGTCCGTATTTTCTCCCATGACTCGACAATCACACGAAGGGGTTTATCTCCCCCTTTTTTTCCTGTACAGTAAAGCCACTGTTTAGGAGCCGTTCTTGTCCTTCGGACAACGCCTGAAATTTTGCCACGACAGCCTTTACCTTCAAGGAAGCGCCTGTGCCAAGACCAAAAAAAATACGCCATTGCCAAGGGAGGCTCTGCGGCAAGGCCTTCAAACCCGCCCGCATCCCCCTGGCGGAATTGCAGCACATCCCGCTGCTTCAGGATGAGGTGGAAGCCTTGCGGCTCTGCGACTTACAGGGGTTGACCCAGGAGCAGGCCGGCCGGCACATGGGGATATCCAGGGGAACGGTGCAGAGAATCCTGACTGCGGCCCGGCGCAAGGTAGCCCAGGCGTTGGTGGAGGGGGCCGCCCTCATCATCGAGGACAGCCCCGCGCTTCAAGCGGAAACAGAGGGATAAACTCAGTGCCCCTGCCCGTGGCAGTTGCCGTGTCCTTGGCAGGCCTGGGTGGGCTCCATCAGAATCAACTTGTTTTCGAGCATGCCGGACACAGCCTCGGCCACCGTTTCAAAGGCATGCCGGGCGGCAAAGTAGACCTCGATGCCGACCTGGGCAAAGCCCTGCAGCGGCCTTGCCCCCATCCCCGCCACGACAATGGTCTGCACGCCATGTTCCTTGAGCATGGCCACCGGCTCCATGCAACCGCCCGCGCCATGCGCGACACTGGCAACGGTATTCACCCCGACAACCTTGCCGTCTTCCACATCGACCAGGGTGAACAGGTCACAATGCCCGAAGTGCTCGGAACGTCCGCCCTCAAGTCCGCCGGGGTTGTTTGATGGTACAGCTATCCGTTTCTTGCCCATGATATTTCTCCTTCCGTTTCGCAACGGGTTTGTTTTTTTTGTGCGCTCTTCTATTCCGTAGCGGGCGCTGGCCCGAATATCCTGTCGGTGAACTTCACATACCAGGCAGCGGACTGAACCTGGATAATATAGGAGACCGCGATGACCAGGGCGGCGTCCGCGCCCTTGGCGCCGAAGGCATTGATGGCGATGGCCAGGGCAATGGACAGGTTGCGCATCACCGTGCCGTATACCAGGGCGATGGCGTCGCCGCGCTTGAAAAACATCCTGCCGATCACGGTGCTCAGGCCGAAATTCAACCCATACATGATGAGCAGCGGCACGAGAATGCCGCTTAAAATGGCCGGGTTCTCGGAGATCCCCTTGGCTTTCAGGGCAATGGCCACAAAGACAATGCCCAGCACCCCCACCGTGGACAGGGACGGGAACCGGGGCGCCCAGGTCTTTTTGAATTCCTGCGGGCCATATTTTTTCAGGAATGCCTGCCGGGTGCAATAGCCGAGGAACATGGGCAGAAAGACGATGATCACGATCTGCTTGACCACCAGCATCAGATCAACGTCCACCTTGGCGCCCATGAGCCCCTGCACATAAAACGGAGTGGCCAGCGAGCCCAGGGTGAGGCCGATAACGGTCATGTTGACGGCCGCGGCCAGATTGCCCTTGGCAAAGCCGGTCCAGGAGATGGTCATGCCGCTGGTGGGCAGCAGGGAGGCAAGGAGCAGCCCCAGGGCCATGTATGGCTGGTCCCGAAAGAAAACCAGCCCCAGGCCATAGGCGACAAAGGGAACAACCGCGAAGTTGATGCACTGGGCGGAAAGCTGCAATCCGACGTTCTTGATCCCTTCCTGCAGGGCCTTGATGTTCAGGGTCACCATCATGGGGTAGACCATGAGGAAGGTGAAGGGCAGGATCAGTCCCTTGAGAAAGCCCAGGGATGCCGGGGCGGCGCCGAGACCGAACAGGTAGCCCGCCGCCATCATGGCCGGGATCACCACCACCAGCCGCTTGTTGATCTTGATCAAAAAATTCCACATAACAGACTTCCCTCCTTGTTGTGCCCGAACATCCCCTTTGCCGACGACAGCCGAGTCTATTTCGCTTCTTCAATCATCTCAATTATTTTCTTGTAGGTCTCGGCCAGGGATGCAGGGAACTGTTCATCATCGATGACCGCCCTGATATTGTCGGCGCTGTAGCTCAAAAAACGGATCTGGGTTTTGCCGTTTTGCGTGAAGGTCATGATGAACTTGGGCATCAGCACCGCCCGCTCGGGGTTGGCGGAAAGGCTTTTCGCCGCCTTCTCCGGCTTGCAGATCTGGATCATATGCAGATCAAACCCCTCGGCAACCTCGGCGCCATGCTTGCCAAAGGAATGGGCCATGGCCATTTTCTCTTCGTTGTGGATGATAAATCCGTACTTTTTGACCACTGAGCCGAAATCCTTGACAAACTGCGTGTTGCTCTTGCCGGTTTCCGTTGCAAAAAGATTGTCCCGCTTCATTCCTCTGTTCTCCTTGCTCTGTATTTTTTATAGGGGCGGACGAAAAGTTTTGTGCATATACTCAAAAATACAAAGCCCGAACCAACTCTGTCAAGCGGTAATTTAAGAAGATAATAAAATATTGAGATGCCACTCCGAAACGTTTGACAGCCCGATTCTTTCGCGATAGGGTACGCCATTCTCCGGGGAACCAGACAGCTTGACCAACCTGTTAATGATAATGAAGGAAACGACCATGGGAAAAAAAATCGTGATCATCGGCGGGGTTGCCGCCGGACCAAAATCCGCCTGCCGGGTGAAACGCCTCCTGCCCGACGCCGAGGTAACCATCATCGACCAGGACAGCCTGATCTCCTACGGCGGCTGCGGCATCCCCTATTATGTTTCCGGCGATGTCTCCGATGAAAAGGAGCTGCGCAACACCAGCTTCCACATGACCCGGGACGAATCCTTTTTTCTCAAGGCCAAGGGGGTCACGGCCAGGACCAACACCCTTGCCTTGTCCATCGACCGCAAGGAAAAACTCGTGCTTGTCGAGGATGTTACCTCCGGCACCCAGGAGTCCATCCCCTACGACAATCTGGTGCTCACCACCGGCGCCCGCCCCAATGTCCTGCCCATCCCCGGCGCGGAGCTTGACGGGGTATTCACCATCAGCGACCTGCACAAGGCCATTGCCATCAAGGAACGGATCGCCCGAGGCGAGGTAGGCAAGGCGGTGGTCATCGGCGGCGGCGCCATCGGCATCGAGATGGCCGAGGCCTTCACCGATCTGTGGGGAATCGACACCACCATTCTGGAGTTCATGCCCCAGGTTCTGCCCCGCTTGGTTGACTGGGATTTCGCCCGCATGCTGGAAACGCATCTTCGGGAAAGCGGGGTGACGGTGTTCACCTCCGAGGGGGCTTCGGCCATTGAGGGGAAAGACGGCAAGGTCTGCCGGGTGGTCACCCCCAAACGGACCCTGGAGGCGGATCTGGTCGTGATGGCCGTCGGGGTCCGGGCAAGAAGCGAGCTGGCCCAGGCGGCCGGACTGCTCGTCTCCCCCATGGGCAACATCGTGGTCAACGAGCGGCTGCAAACCTCGGACCCGAACATCTATGCGGCCGGGGATTGCATCGAGGTGAAAAACAGCATCACCGGCAAGGGGGGCATCGCCCCCATGGGCTCCCTGGCTAACAAGGAAGGCAGGATCGTCGGCGACAACATCGCCGGTATCCCCACCAAGTACAAAGGGTGGATCGGCAGCTTCACCATGAAGGCCTTCGAGCGCAGCATCGCCGCCACCGGCCTTTCCCTGGACGCTGCCTTGGCCGAGGGGTTTGCCGCCGCCGCCGTGACCACGGCCCAGTCCGACCGGGCCCATTTCTTCCCCAGCCAGACCGTGATTCCGCTGCGGATCATCTTCGACACCAAGACCCGCAAGGTCCTCGGCTGCCAGGGCTTCGGCCCCATGAGCGATGCAGTGCTGGCCCGGATCGACGCCGCCGCCGGGATCATCGGCCAGGGCGGCACCATCGACGACATCAGCCAGCTGGAAATGGCCTACGCCCCGCCCTTTGCCACGGCCCTCGACGCCCTGAACGCCACGGCCAACGTGGCCGACAACCTGTGTGCCGGGCGGCTGCGGTATGTGAGCACCAGGGAGTTTCTGGGCTGGATGGACGATTTTTCCAGCCAACCGGACTGGGTGGCCCTTGATCTCCGCCACCCCAACGAGGCCGGGGTCTTTGTCGAGAAATACGGCAAGGACAAATGGCTCTCCGTCCCCTACATCGAGATCCGGGACCGGTATCAGGAGTTGCCCAAGAACAAGACCATGCTCATCATCTGCGACGCAGGCACCCGTTCTTCCGAGATCCAGATCATCCTCGATCATGTAGGGTTGACCAACAATCTGGTCCTGGGCGGCGGCTTCAACCTCATCCGCCGGATGGGCGTGGCCTGGTGGCCCAACTGATATCCTTGAATATCCAACGGGGGAGGATGACCGCCGGACCGATCCCCTTGGCGGTCATCCTCCTGTTCTGCCTGCTGGCTGCGGGCCCCAACGCCCAGGCGAAAGCCAAAGTGCCCGGCCAACCCGGCGCAGTCCGTGCCCTGGCCGACGCGGCTTACTACGACGCCCTGACCGCGCTGATCAACAACGCTACCCAGCGTATTGATCTCGCCATGTTTCTTTTCAAAACAAATCCGGCCGGCGACAACCGGCCGGCAGCACTCGTCAGAACCCTGGTGGCTGCCAGACAACGGGGGGTGGCGGTGCGGGTTATCCTGGAATATTCCAGCCATGACCCAACGCTCAACCGGACGAACCAGGAAACTGCCCAAGCCCTGCGAAAAGGCGGGGTCGCGGTATTTTTCGACTCCCCAGGACGGACCAGCCATGCCAAGCTGGCGGTCATCGACCGCCGCTACTGCCTGGTGGGCAGCCACAACCTCACCCAGTCGGCCCTCAAGCACAACCACGAATTTTCCCTGCTGCTTGACAACCCACCCCTGGCCGAGGAGATCTTGGCCTACATGGAGACGATCCTACAGTAAGACTGGAGCTGTAAGCTGACAGCTTTAAGCGGATAGCTGCCACTTCTCATGTCTTCCTCCTGACAATCCGAACCTTTCGTGTTGCTCCGCCGCTCCCACCGCTTCCCGGAGCAACACGGCGCACCAGCACCTTTTTTTTCAACGGCGCACCGGCAACAGGCTCCTGTCCCGCATCGCTGGTCCCGGACAGGGGCCGCGAAAAAGTGCAGCCGGCCCTGGGGCATCGCAGGGAGAGTCTGCCGTCAAGCGTCTTTTTCTCCACCAGAAACGGCGAGTCGCATACCTGGCAGGCAATGGAATGGGGCCTGGACCAGGCCATGAATTCACAATCCTGCTCGGGACAGACATAAAAAATCTTGCCGGTGGGCGTATGCTTGGTCACCACGGTGCCGGTCCGGCACACCGGACAGAGCAGTCCCGGCCCGCCGTCTTTTTCGTAGGACTCGGAATGCCGGCATTCGGGATGCCCGGAACAATACCAGTACTTGCCGAAACGATCCTCCTTCAACAACAACGGCCGACCGCAGTCAGGGCACGGTTTCCCGGGCTCGGCCGCTGCCGGCGCCGCCGGTCCGGCGGCAGGAGGAACATCCGCCGGTGCAGCCGCTGCCGCCGACTCATCCATGGAAGCCTCGGCCTCGGCAAACATCTTTTCCGTGGCCGCGGCAAGCTCCGGAGAAACACCCTGCTCCGCCGCAGGCTCCTCCAGCACGATGGGCTCCTGCCCCTCTTCCTCGGCGGGGCGAGCCTCTTCCCCCTGGCTTGCGGCGGTCTCTGCTGCTGCGCCGCTTGCACCACCACCCTCTTCCGCCTGAGCCACCGGAGCAACAACCTCTTCCGGACCCTTCTCCACCGGCGGCTGTTCAGGCGCAACCGCTTCCGCAGGCTCGGGCGCGGACACCGGCGCCTTTTCCGCCTGAACAGGGGGCGCCTCTTCCCGCGAATCCTTTCCTCTGCCGCCTACCTCTTCTTCCGGCAGCCGGATAACGCTACGCGAGCTGATTCCCCGTTTCTGGGCGGCAACCGGCACCGCCATCTTCACCAGCACCTCGCCCCGCATCATCATGGTCTGATCAAACTGCTGCAAGGCCACGGCCAGCGGTTTTCTCCCGCTCACCGCCTCGGTGATGGTCTGCGCCAGATAGGCGGAAAGATGAACTCCCTTCATGGTCGGGAAAGCCCGGTTCATAACGCTGATAAGCTTGCCGGTATTCTCCGCGCACCTAAAAGAACCGTCCGGCATCATACGGAGATAATTACTGTCAAGCATCTGCTGGAGCATGGCCACGGTCATCGGGTCGATCTCCAGCGAAAAATCGGCGAGATCCGCGGCCAGACCGTCAAAGCTGTAATACTCAGGAGGAATTCCGGTATTTTTCTCCGGGATGATCTGCACGCAGCGCAGCGTTTGCCCCGGTTGCGCACCGGCCAGGGGGGATGGGGGCGCCAAAAGCTCATGCTGCTGGCAGCCGGGATAGATGGCGAGAAATCCCTTGTCGGTCACAACCTTGGCGCTGCCCTGAAAAAGGCAGTCTTCCCCGGCCGCAACCGTCACGGCAAGAAGCTCCCCTTTGGCCTCTTTCATCTGGCTTGCCAGAGCTCTGGCCCAGACCAGCCGATAGATCTTGTCCTCCGCCGGACCCAACTTACCCGAAAGCGCTTCCGGGCCAAGCGCAGGCTCGGTGGGCAGGATCAGCCCCCGGGTATTTTCCGGACGGATTTCCGGCCCCAGGCAGGCTGCTCCCAGTCTTTTCCCAGCCTGCTCCCTGATCTTGCCAAACAAGAGCCCAAAGACTTCCTGCTCCATGTCCGGAGGCAGAAAGGCGGTGACCAGCCCCAGGCAGCGGCCATCCACATGCACCCCATAGTACAGGTTGCGGATCGCGGCCATCGCCGCCAACGGCGAAAGTCCTCCCTGCGCAACCCCGTCCCGCAGCAGCTCCATGAGACGATACGGCTCCGGAGGAGCAACCACGAGGGGCGAACCCGCCACCTCGCGGACCTGGAACGACTCTTTGTTGAACAGGTTGATGGCGGCATGCACCTCTTTTTCATTACGCAAAAAACCGTCATCCGTGATGCCGTATGCCTCATCCAGACTCAGGGCGCACTCCCCCGCCTCGCTGCTGATCTTGACCTTCACCTTCCATTTGGCGATTGGGGTGTACATGCGAATCTCCGTCTCCCGCTCCGCCAGCAGAAAAAGGACAGTGAGACTCGGATAGGTCAGCGGCAGACCACTGGGCCCGGAACGACTCCCCAAAAGGCGTTGCAGGTGCCGGGCCAGATAGGACTCGAACAGCATCTTGACGTAGGCTGCCGGCCCCTTTTCGTCGCTGACCGGCTCCACCCGCCGGAAGGATTCCCGTAGCGCCTCTCCGGCAAGGCCGGTCAAACCAAGTCTTTGAGGCTGTTTGCTGCCGGGGGCCACCGTGTTCCAGTAGCCGCTGATCAGCCAGGCCCAGAACTCCCCGCGCCAGTCGCCGTCAAGGGCGAGATATATTTCCCTTCCCTGGCAGGCGAGAAGCCTGTCCAGAAACATCTTCTCCTTGGGTTCCGCAACAAAATCAAAATGCGGCCTTTCCCGCCGCAGATGGTCCTTGGGGGAGAGATAGGACGCCTTCGCCGGAGCCGCCTGTACCAGAATGGTCTCCACTTCTCCGCCAAGCTGCTCTTCCAATGCTTTTGCCTTGGCCGCGGCCTCGACAATAACTACGGACTTTGCCATGCAACTCTCCCTTCGGGTTTTCCAGCGACAAAAGGGGCTTGACCCCAAAAAAACAGTGGAGGAAATCCCTTTCCTTCACGAAAAATAGCATATAATCTGCAACGACTTTATACAATCAATTATGATAAACAGCAGAAGAAGTCGTCACCCCGGCAAAAACCGGTGTCCAGCCTGTTCCCGGCCATCCAAGCATACTGGATGCCGGCCTTGGCCGGAATGACGGAATACCGCATTTTTTGCGGGCTTTTTTACGATTTCAAGCAATTACCCACCAACTCTCACCCCCGGAGCCCCCATGCCTTCGCTGATCACCCTCCAAGGCATCGATGAAACCCTCGGCAATCTGGAATTGAAAGAGGGAACCCTAGGCGGAACTGGCCGGGGTTATCCGGTCGTATTTCGTTGACGATCAATCCGTGCAGTCCATCACCAGCATCCCCACCGACGAGATCGTCCTGAAAATCTGGGGGCCTTGCCAAGGCGAGGAGCTCAAGGCCAAAAAGAAAAACTTCAGCTCCCTCAAGTCCTCACTCAACAAATCCCTCAAGGACCTCGACAAGGCGGGAAAAAATCAGGCCGGCATCATCCTGGGCCGGGACAATGTCTTTATTGTTTCCGAAGAGCGCAAGGACGACCTCCTCAAACAGATGGGGCTGTCGCCGAACTCCCCGCATCTTCTCCACGAC